>WNFL01117053.1_pt1 | contig 28345 bp, 27 predicted proteins | sample 5400361 | NCBI WGS metagenome assembly WNFL01 (sample SAMN13153351, study PRJNA577476) | soil metagenome | isolation source: 40 cm soil on Douglas fir-dominated hillslope | place: USA:California | collected 2013-09-17
CGTGCGGACCAACAGCGAGTGTCATTTCAGGGCCGATGAAAGCGACTTCGTTCTTCTCCTCGTCTGCGCCCGTATTGCCGCGGTGACGGGTTTGCCGGTGGGCGCGATGGAGGCGACGGCCATCCTGCATTACACACCGGGTCAGAAGTTCGAGCCGCATCATGATTTTCTGGACACGTCGATCCCGGGCTACGCGAAAGCGGTGGCGCGTGGCGGACAGCGGGTGCTTACCTTCCTCCTCTGCCTTAATGACGAGTATGAGGGCGGCGAGACCGATTTCCCCATGATCGGCAAACGCTACAAGGGCCATAAGGGGAATGCGGTCTTCTTCTGGAATGTCGAGCCGGATGGCACGCCCGACAAGCGCACGCTGCACGCGGGCCTTCCGCCCACGCGCGGCGAGAAATGGCTGCTCTCTCAGTGGGTCCGTGGCCGCGTCTCGCGCGGCTGAGCAAATTAGAAGTCCGGCTTCTCGGCAATCGGAATCGGGATGTCGAATCCCGGGCCGGTCGACCGGTTGTTCTCGGCGCAAACATTCTCTTCGAAGAACCAATTGTCGGGCCTGTAATCGGCGCGCGCCGACCACGGCATGGTGAAGGCGCCGGGATCATCGACGGTGAAGAACACCTGCAGCCGCTTCTTGTCAGGGGAGAGGCTGTAGCGTTCGACGACATGGATCTGGTCGGAATGTGGCGTGCCGAAGCGGTCGCTGTGAGTCCTGTCGTTCTCGCCGATCGTATCGACGACGAGCGTGTCGCCTTCATAGCGCCCGACCGATTCTCCGAACCAGCTGTGTCCCGGATTCGTGGAGTGATCGCGGTCGAGATAGACATGCCGCGCCCAATGATCGCGCGAGTAGAGGAGAACGACCTCTTTCGGGGACTGGAGAATTTCCACTTCGTCGCGCAGGTTGAGGATCTCAGGCACTCCGGGCGGGCTGCACATGGTGGAGAGCTCGAGATGCGGCTCGCCCGCGAGCTCGGCATCCGAGACCTTCTTGAGCTTCGCGCGCGTCTCGGGCTTCAGGATCGGATTGGAGAGATCGGCAGCCCAAGGATCGGCTGTGACGTTGGCGTTGACCGTCCCGTCTGCCGCCGTATGCGGAACGCGCGCGTGCGCCGGATCGATCGTGATCGGGCCCTGCCCCGAGGGCGGTGCGTCGAACGTGCCTGGATCCTTCCACGTGCGCGTCCACAGTCCGGCGAAACTCGGAATCGAGGATGCGCCCGTCGTCTGCGCCGGCGCGACGTCTGCGATGGCGGCAGGCAATACCATTGCAAAGAGGCTTAGCGCGACCCTTCTCAAAACCCGTCGCTCCCGAATGCGCGCTCCTCTATACCAATGGACGCAAGAACGAGGCAAACCTGCGGATGAATGCCACTCTTCCCGTGATCCGGCTTAGGCCCCGCGAAGGACGGCGGGTGCGCGCGGGCTCGCCTTGGGCGTTCTCGAACGAGATTATCATGGACGGAACGGCGAAGTCGCTCCCGCCCGGCGCGCTGGTGAGGCTCGCGTCCGATGACGGGACGCCGATCGGAACCGGCTACTTCAATCCGAAGAGCTTGATCGCGGTGCGGCTCTTGGGCGGACCAGATTTGGAGATCGGTGCGGAGTTTTTCCGCGCGCAATTGAAGCGAGCGCTGCATTTGCGCGAGCGCTTCTACGACACACCGTTCTACCGCCTTGTCCACGCCGAAGGAGACGGTCTCCCGGGTCTCGTGATCGATCGCTTCGGCGGTTCGCTGGTTGTGCAGGTGACCACGGCGGGAATGGAAAACCTCACCGAGCATGTGCTCGCGGCTCTCGATGAGACGATCGCGCCCGATTCCATCATCCTGCGCAACGACACGCCCGCGCGTGCGCTCGAGGGCTTGCCCGCTTACGTCCGTGCGGTGCGGGGCGAGGCACCCGCCCGGCTCGTGCTCGAGGAAAACGGTGCGCACTATTTTGCCGATCCGCAGTCAGGGCAGAAATCCGGCTGGTATTACGACCAGCGGGACAATCGCCGTTTCATGGCACAGTTGGCGAACGGGAAGCGATGCCTCGATGTGTACTCCTACAGCGGCGGCTTCGGCATTCTCGCCGCGGTCAAGGGCGCTACTGAAGCGGTGCTCGTCGATTCTTCCGAGCCGGCGCTTCAGCTGGCGCGCGAGGCCGCAGCTGCGAACGGTGTCGTCGAGCGCTGCCGCTTCGTCAAAGCCGAAGTGTTTGCCGAGCTCGAGCGTCTCTCGAACGATGGACAGAGGTTCGACATCGTGATCTGCGATCCGCCGGCCTTTGCTCCGTCACGCAAGGATGTGGAGGCAGGGGCGCGCGCGTATCGCAAGCTCAGCCGGCTCGCCGCGACCCTCGTTGCGCCGGACGGCATGCTTCTCCTCGCGTCCTGTTCGCACAATGTCTCGTCCGAGCGCTTCGGGCTGGAATGTGCGGCCGGCATCCATCGCGCGAAGCGCAGCGCCGCGCTTGTCCGCCAGGCCGGGGCGGGATCGGATCATCCAGTCCATCCGTTGCTGCCCGAGACGGCCTATCTCAAGGCCCTGGTATTTGCGATTGGCGAGTAGCGAAAGGCTATGCTCCATTCGCAACTCCCGCTTCGCTATTCGCCTCTTCAGATTTCGGTTTGCGAGCCCAGCTCCACCACGCGGCCGGGCGGCAGGCGATAGAACTGCGCCGCTTCGAGAGCGGCGGCATAAAGCTTGATGAAAAGCCTGGTGCGCCATTTGGCGAGTGCGGAGACACGCGCAGGTACGAGCGTCTCGCGGCGGATGAAGAACGTCGTTGTGTCGATGTCGATGGCGAGCCCATAGGCGCGCGCGCCTTCCAGAGCCTGTGGCACGTCGGGCGTCTGGAAGAACCCGTAATGGATTTCCACCGCGAAGAAGCCCTTGCCGAGCTTGCTCACCGTCAAGCGTTTGTCGGGCGGCACGAAGGGTACGTCCTGCACGTCGACGCGCAGGAAGATCACGCGCTCATGCAGGACCTGATTGTGCTTCAAATTATGCAGGAGGGAGCCTGGGACCTCATCGAGCCGCGGCGTGATGAACACCGCAGTGCCGGCAACGCGGATCGGCGTCTTGTCAGCGCGTTCCAGAAAGCGCTCGGTCGCGATGCCGCCGCCATAGGTGCGTTCCAGGAGTACACGCCGCCCCGCGCGCCAGGTTTCCATGACCAGAAAAACGGCCAAGGCGATCGCGATCGGGAGCCATGCGCCCTCGAACAGTTTGAGCGACACCGCTCCGAGGAACGTCAGATCGGTGAGCACGAACGTACCGAAAGCAAGGGCAACCCAAACTGGCTTCCAATGCCACTGTCGCGTGACGACGATGAGCCCGAGGAAGGTGGTGATCGACATCATCCCCGTCACCGCCATGCCATAGGCGGCTGCCAGCGCGTCGGAATTCTTGTAGATGAGCACGATCGTGATCACGCCGATCAGCATCAGCGTGTTGGCGCGCGGGACGTAGATCTGGCCGTAATCGGTTGCCGAAGTGTGGCGGATTTCCATGCGCGGCAATTGACCGAGCTGCACCGACTGGCGGGTGATCGAAAACACGCCGGAAATAACCGCTTGGCTGGCGATGACGGTTGCGATCGTCGCGAGTCCTACCAGCCAGTAGTGGAACCCCGGCGGCGCCAGCGCGTAAAACGGGCTCGCAAGCGCAGAGGGATCGCGCAGCAGTACCGCGCCCTGACCAAGATAATTCAGGATGAGCGCCGGAAGCGTGACGGTCAGCCAGCCCAGCCTGATTGCCGTCCGGCCGAAATGGCCCATGTCGGCATAAAGAGTCTCCACGCCCGTTACGGTGAGGACGACTGATCCCAGCGCGACGAAAGCGACCCACGGCTCGTGAACGAAAAGCGAGATTCCTTCCCATGGATTGAGGCTGAAGAGGATCTCGGGCGTCATCAGGATCGAGCGCGCCCCGAGCACGCCTAGCGTAAAGAACCACACGAGCACGATCGGCCCGAACAGACGGCCGATCTTGCCCGTCCCGCGATTCTGAATCAGGAACAGCGCCAGCATGATGAGCAGGCTGATCGGCAACACGATCGGCCCGAAAGCGGGCTGCTCGACTTTCAAGCCTTCCACCGCTGAGAGCACGGAAATTGCCGGGGTCAGCATGCCGTCGCCGAAGAAAAGCGCCAGTCCCACGACCGCGGCCGACGAGATCATCGATTTCAGCCAGCGCGGGAGTCGCGGGGAGCGGTGCGCGAGCGCGGCCAGGGCCAGAACGCCGCCTTCGCCTTTGTTGTCGGCGCGCAGGATGAAGACGATGTATTTGATCGTGACGATGATGATGAGCGACCAGAGGATCAGCGAGATCGCGCCCATCACGGCAGCGCGCATCGGCATATTGCCGCCCGTTGCGAGCACCGACTGCCTTACGGCGTAGAGCGGACTGGTGCCGATATCGCCGTAGACGACGCCGAGGGCGCCTAACGTCAGCCAGGCTTGCCGCCGGCGCCAGACCGTGCGTGAAGCGCCGGCCGCAGCGTTACCGCGCAGGGTAACTCCAGTCGTCGACAGTTGATTCACGGAAGAATGCGCTCGCGGGTCATGTTACCGATTGCCGGCTTCAAAGCCGGGAAGTGAGGCCTGCCTTTACAACGCCTCGTCTTTCGGGATGGTTTCTTCCCGTTTGAGGGGGCGGAAAATACGCTTCGGCAAAGGCCCCTGCAAGGGTGGAGCCCCGCGCTTCACAGCTTATACAAGCCATTGAATCCCAAGCAAAAAACCAGTTTTCTGGATCCTCAAGAGGCGTTTCCAAGGATAATTCCATAGTTTCAGTCGAGCGTGCGGCGGTAACGCAGAAGCGCCATTGCGCCGACCACGACAAGGAAGATCAGAAGGGGCCAGACATTCGGCCAGATCTCCGCCGCTCCGTTGCCTTTGAGCAAAATGCCCCGAACGATGCGCAGGAAATGGGTGTTGGGGAGCGCCTCGCCGATCCATTGCGCCCATTCCGGCATGCCGCGGAACGGAAATGCAAAGCCGGACAACAGGATCGAAGGGAGCAGAAAGAACACGGCCGTCTGCATCGCCTGAAGCTGGCTCTTGGCGATCGTCGAGAAAGTGAATCCAAGCGCGAGGTTGGCGGCGATGAACAGACCCGATGCGGCCATCAGCAGTGCGAGCGAGCCGATGATCGGCACGTTGAAGATGAAACGTGCGCCCAACAGGATAAGCGCCACCTGGACGTAGCCGACGATCACATAGGGGATGATCTTTCCCAACATCACCTCGGAAGGATGTGCGGGCATTGCGAGCAGGTTCTCCAGCGTGCCGCGCTCGCGCTCGCGCGTCATCGCGATGGCCGTGACCATGACCATGGTCATGGTGAGGATGACCGCGATGAGCCCGGGCACGATGTTGTACTGGGTCAGGCCCTCAGGGTTGTAGCGCCGCTGGATGACCGCAGTGAACGGCGGCACGGCCGCACGGCTCGCCAAGGGCCCCACGAGATCGTTACGAAGCGCGCTGGTCGCCAACTGCGTCATCGCTGCGAGCGCATTCGACGCAGCCGATGGATCGCTTGCGTCGGCCTGTATCAGAAGCTCCGGATTTTGTCCGCGGACGAGATCGCGGGCAAAATTGACGGGAATGGTGACGACGAACGACACCTCTCCCTCGTCCAACATGCGCTCCGCGTCCTTGGGTGTGCGCGCGATCGCCACGAAGTCGAAATATTCGGAATTCTTGAGCGCCGCTTCGATGGATCGCGCGTAGACGCTGTCGTCAGCGATGTGCAGCGCCGTTGGCAGATGTTTCGGATCCGTATTGATCGCGAAGCCGAAGACCAGGAGCTGCAGCAAGGGAACGCCGACCATCACCGCAAAAGTAGAGCGGTCGCGGCGCATCTGGATGAATTCCTTGATCAGGAGAGCGATCAATCTTGCGAAGGAAAAGCCATATTTCATTGTGCTTTTCCGCTCTGGCCCTGCAGGTAAATGAACACGTCCTCGAGGCTGGGCGTCGCCTCATGGATTTTCACGTCGGCCATCCCTTTGAGCGGTGCGAGAGCCTGTTCGAGCGACACGCGGTCATGACCGCTGACATGCAAAGCCGCTCCGAAGAACGCGACATGCTCGACGCCGGGCTTGCCCTCGAGATCGGGCAGGAATCGCCGCACGTCGCGACCCTCGATCAGGAACGTCACGAGCCCGGATTGCTTGATGACGTCGGCAACTGTGCCTCGGGCGACGATCTTTCCGAAGCTGATGTACACGATGCGGTCGCAGCGCTCGGCTTCGTCCATGTAATGCGTGCTGACGAGAACCGTCAGCCCTTGCTGACTCAAGCGATGGATTTCCTCCCAGAACTCGCGTCGGGCTTGCGGATCGACACCCGCCGTCGGCTCATCCAAGAGAAGCAGCTTCGGGTCGTGCAGCATGCAGGCGGCAAGCGCTAGACGCTGCTTCCAGCCGCCCGAAAGCTCGCCGGCGAGCTGCTTCTGGCGCTCGACCAGCCCCAGGCGCGCAAGCGCGTCGTCGACTTTTCGCACGCGGTCCGGAACGGAATAGATGCGCGCGACGAATTCCAGATTCTCGCGGATCGAGAGGTCTTCCCAGAAGCTGAAGCGCTGAGTCATGTAGCCGACGTCGCGCTTGATCGCGTCCGGCTCTTTGAGCACGTCATGGCCAAGACACGTGCCCTGGCCTCCGTCCGGTTTCAGCAGCCCGCAGAGCATGCGGATGGTCGTCGTCTTGCCGCTGCCGTTGGGGCCGAGAAATCCCCATACCTGACCTTCGGGGACGGAGATGTCGACTTTATCCACCGCTACCTTGGAGCCGAAGCGCTTGGTCAAGCCATGCACGTCGATGGCGAGCGCGGTCACGGCCGCTTCCCTTCCGCTTTATCCGCGTTGTCCGGCCAGACTTCGACCGGAACGCCGGGGCGCGGAAGCATCGTGGGGTCGGGCACCCGCGCCTCGGCCTTGAACACCAGTCGCTCGCGACTGCCGATGCTATAGATCACCGGCGGCGTGAATTCGGCTTGCGCGGCGATGAAGCTGATCGTCGCTACGAGATCAGGCGGGCAGCCGTCGCAGCCCAGATGCACGACGTCGCCGAGGTGGCGCTGCGCAATCTCGGTTTCCGGCACAAAGAAGCGAACGAAGACATTCGCCGCGGGAAGAACGGAAACCACCGGCACGCCGGCATTGGCATATTCGCCTTGGCGGAAGAAGATGTCCTGCACGTCTCCTGAGACGAGCGCGTGAACCGTGCGTTCGGAGAGATTGAACTCGGCCGTCGTCAGGCTCGCTTTGGCTTGCCCCGCTTGCGCATTGGCTTGGCGCCGCGCGGCTTCGGCCTGAGTCTGAATTGCGATCGTCTGGTTGCGCCGGGCGCGGGCACTCTCGAATGCCGCTTGCGCCGCTTCGAGATCGCGCCTCGGACTGGCCCCCGACTGGACCAGCGCCTGTTGACGCACGAATTCCTTCTGTGCGCGCTCGAGATCGGCTTCGACGTCGGCTTGCTGCGCTTGTGCCTGTGCGATCTGTGCGGCTGCCTGACGCGCTTGCTCTTCGGCGCCGGTGATCGCCGCCAGCGCATTGTCCCGTGCGGCAAGCTCGCGGATGGCATCGAGCGTGAACAGCGGCTGGCCGATCGTCACCTGGGCGCCGCGCGCGGTCTCGACGCTCGTGATCCAGCCCGGTTGCGGCGGAGCAATAAGCGCCGTCTCGCCCTCGATGTAGCCAAGCCAGTGGCCATTGTCGCTGCGTTCGCATCCGGCGAGCAGCGGTAGAAGCGTCAGTGCGAGAAAGAGACGCCTCATGCGGCGGCTTCCTTCTTCAGACCGCGAAGCAGGGTGGCGATGTGCGCTTCGATGAGCCCCGGATAGTCATATGGCTCGGCGTCCAACGGAGCGAACGTCGTGCGCCAGATCGCGGCGAGAAGCAGCGGAGCAATGCACAGGCGCAGCGCGTGCTCTACGGGGATGTCACGAAATTCGCCGCGGGCGATTCCCCGCGCGACGATCGAACCGAACAATTTCATGCCTCGCTCGATCAGCTCTTCGCGGTATATGCGCGCCAGATCGGGAAAGTTTCCTGCCTCGGCGATGACGATCTTGGGCAGCACCACGCGATCGCTGGTGGAGATGAAGTGACCCAGAACGCGCAGAATTTGCGCGAGAAGCGGCGCCGCGGGTCCGTCATGACCGCGCACGATTTCGGCCGCTTCATTTAAGCGAGGCACCAGCATTTCGCGCACGAGCGCACGAAACACCGCTTCCTTGCTTTCGAAGTAGAGATAGATGGTCCCCTTTGAGACGCGCGCACGCTCCGCGATTTCCGTCATGCGCGCCGCGGCAAAGCCTCTTTCGGCGAACACGGCCAGGGCAGCTTCGAGGATTTCAGCCGGGCGCGCCTCCTTGCGTCTGCGCCAGCGCGCCGCCCCTGAACTCTTCGGGCGTAAAGGCTGCTTTGGCTTGGTTTTTCGCGACATGGCAGCTCACACATTAGTAACTGACCAGTCAGTTATATAATTTTAGGCGCCCTGCTGCAATCCATGGGGTAAAAACGTTCCGCGCAATCGATGGGGTCCGTTCTTGAGCTCGGAAGTATGAAGAGACGTCTCGACCTTGCGTCTGGCCGCATCGCAAAGCTCGCTTTCACATTGCTGATCGCGGCTGCGCTTGTGAGCTGCGCGTCGTCCCTCGGACCGAGCTACCGGCCGAAAGGTCCGGACGGCAGCATCGGCTACACCGACGAGCAGCTCGCCCCGAACCGGTTTCGCGTGACGTTTGCCGGACCCGCCGGCAGCAAGCTTGTGGAAGTGGAGGATTTCCTGCTCCGCCGTGCGGCGGAGATCACGCTGAAAGCCGGTTACACGCATTTTGTCTTCAACATGCGCAGGACGGAGGCAAATCTTCACGGCCGGCGCGCGGGGGAGAGTTGGAATCCCGCTCTCGGTCTATTGTTCGAGTGCGGACGCGATGGTCGGCGGACGGAGTCCGGTATCGATATGATTTCACCCGGATTTTGTCCGGACACGCCGATCGTGCAATACACCGCGAGCTCCGAGATTGTGGTGATGAAACCCGAGGAGGCTTCGCGCAACCCGAATGCGCTTGCTGCGCGAGAGATTCTCGCCCGGCTCGCGCCGTCCGAAATCAGCGGCGGGCCGCCGGCTTGAGCACGCCGAACATCGCGCAGACGGGAAGGACGGAATGAAGCGCTGGCCGGTCGTTCTCCTCGCTGGCGGCTTGGCGGCAGGTGCCGCGGGATTTTATGCGAGCGAACCCTCGCGCCTCGCCACTATCATCGACCTGGTTGCCCGCCGGGACACGATCGCGTCGGGTTTTGTCGGCATGGCGAATTTCGGCCATTGGCGACTGATTTGCGTGCGCGGACCTGCACCGTTGCAAGGGCTACTCGCCGCCTCGGCGAAGGAGAACAAGAGCGGACAGGCGAGCGGCAATGCGTGCCGCGTGAATCAGGAAATCCGAGCGCCGGGCGCGGCGCAGGAGACCTCGCCTGCGGACGTTCTCGCCGCGGCGAACTTCAGCCTCCTCGGCGCGAAACGCACGCCGGCGCTGATGCTGCGTCTGCCACCGACCGCGGAAATGGGCGATCAGGTCAATCTGCGCATGGACGAGGGGGATATCGTAACCACCACCGTGCGCGAGTGCGGCGGCGGCGAGTGTCTGGCGGCGGGCTCTCTCACCGCCGCGGAATGGGACAAGCTCGCGCAAGCGAAAACGCTGCAGATCGCGTTTCCCGCCGCAGGCAAGCAGGCGGTGCTGCTCGACCTTTCCGTCGACGGTTTGCGCGAGGCGATGAGCGCCATGAGCCGCGCGCAATTACCGGCGCCGAGCTGAACGCGAGCGTTTTCCGGCGCAGATGTTCATGCTCTATGCTGACGAAACAATAGATTCGGGGGCGAATCGCCGATGGGAGTGGCCGACGCGGTGAACCGCGAGGCAATCTTTATTGCCGCCGTAGCGCGAACGCTGCTGTTGACGCGGCATGTCCATCCCGACGCCAAGATCACCATCGCCGACTCCATCGAACGCTGGGCGTGCGAGCGCCCGCAAAGCCCGGCAATCCTCCATGAAGATCGCATCGTCACTTACGCCGAGCTCGATCAGGGCGCGAACCGCTATGCGCGCTGGGCTTATCAGCTGGGCCTGCGCAAAGGCGACGTGATCTCGATTTTGATGGAGAACAGGCCCGAGTACGTCATGGCATGGCTGGGTCTGATCAAGAACGGTTGCGTCGCCGCGCTCATCAACACGCACCTTACCGGTCAGCCGCTGGCGCATTCCCTGGCGCTCGCCGGCGCCAAGCATCTGATCCTGGGAGGCGAGTTGGCCGAGAGCTACGCGACCGCGATCGCCGCGCTCAATTCCCATCCGACGCTCTGGGTTACCGGCGGCGCGCGAGCGGGTTGCGAAGATCTTGATGCCGCAATATCCGCGCAGTCGGCAGCGGGACTCGAGGCGCAATCACGCGCAGAAATTTTTTGCCGCGACAGGGCGCTCTACATCTACACCTCGGGCACGACCGGCCTGCCGAAAGCGGCAAATATCAGCCACATGCGGATGTTGCATATCATGAGCGCGTTCCAGGGCGCGGTGAATGCGTCGGCGGAAGACCGCATGTACGACGTGCTGCCGCTGTACCACTCCGCGGGCGGACTGGCGGCGCTTGGCCCGCCGTTCCTTTCCGGCGGTTCGCTTGTGGTAAAGAGCAAATTCTCCGCGACCGAGTTCTGGGACGATTGTGTCCGCTACAAGCCGACCGTGTTCCAATACATCGGCGAGCTCTGCCGATATCTTCTGAACACGCCGGAAAATCCCAGGGAGCGCAAACACAATCTTAAGATCGCGATCGGAAATGGCTTGCGTCCGGAGATTTGGCCTCGCTTCCAGGCGCGCTTCCAAATCCCGCATATCATGGAATTTTACGGGGCGACCGAAGGCAATGTCGGGATGATCAATTACGATGGGCATGTCGGCGCGATCGGCCGCGTGCCCTGGTACGCACGCACCGTGCAGAAGATCAGGCTCATCCGCTACGATCTCGATAAAGGCGCGCCGGTGCGTGGGCCCGATGGCTTCTGCTCGGAAACCGCGAATGGCGAGGTCGGCGAGGCCGTGGGAAAGATCGATCCCAACGATCCCCGTTTCCGTTTCGACGGCTACACCAAGAAAGAGGATACGGAGAAAAAAATTCTTCGCGATGCGTTCGTCAAAGGCGACGCGTGGTTTCGGACGGGCGATCTGATGCGCCGCGACAAGCACGGCTATTTCTATTTTGTCGACCGCACCGGCGACACGTTCCGCTGGAAGGGAGAGAATGTCGCCACGTCCGAAGTCTCGGAAGCGATTTCCGTCTTTCCGGGCATTCTCGAGGCGAATGTCTATGGTGTGGAGGTGCCGGGCGGCGAGGGCAAGGCCGGCATGGCCGCTGTTGTCGCGAGTCCGAATTTCGATCTCGCCGCCTTCGCCGAACATCTGGAGAAGAATCTTCCCTTTTTCGCCCGCCCGGTTTTCCTGCGCTTTCAGCAGCAGATCGAGACCACAAGCACATTCAAGCAGCGCAAGATCGAGCTGCAGAAGGATGGCTTCGACCCCAGCTCGATTTCCGATCCGCTTTATCTTCGCGACGCCGCCACGAGACGCTATGTCAAGCTCACGGCCGCGCTTTACGACGACGTCTGTAACGGCAAGATGAAATTATGAGCATGCCCTTTGCGGCCTGCAGGCGCGGGCCGGTCATCGATTGTGCTGCATATAGCTCCGCAGCACTGCATTGATGCGGGTCTGATAGCCTTTGCCCTGCGCCCGGAACCAGGCCAGCACGTCGGCGTCGAGCCGCACGGTCATGGGCAGCTTTTTGGTGACCCGTACCAAGACTGCTTTTTTCCAAAACTCTTCGTCGAGCTCAGGGGCGGCGTCAGGGTCCTCTGCGATGGCTTTCCGGATGCCTGCGTCCGTTATCTTGCGTAGGCGTTCCCAGTCAGTCCTACCGGCCGATTTCGCGCCAGTAGATTTCTCGTTCCCGCCGCGTCGCAACGCGTGGCGAGATGATTCGTCTGACGCCGCCTTTTTTTTCCGCGTAGACGACGAGAATCTCTTTGTTTTTAAGGAGCCCAATCGCAGCCCAACGTTCTTCCTCATAGACAAACCTTCTGTCGATCCACTCGACCATCTCGCCATCGAAAATCGTTACGGCGTCACCAAAGCTGACGCCGTGCTTGGCGAGATTGCTCGCAGCCTTCTTCTTATCCCAGGTGAAGCGCATTGTATGTACGGATTGTATTTACATCAATCGAAATCCTTGGCCAGTTCCGCGCGCATTTCGGGCGTCAGCACTGCCATATGGCCGTAATTGGCGTGCGTCAGTCCCAGGATGACGGTCTCCTTCGGATCCCTGAACGCCGCGATCTGCAATGGCGTGAAGGAGAACCGCACCCAATGCACCGATGAGGTCTTTCCGTCCTCGGTGGTGCGATCCTGATACTCGGTCGGTATAGCCATGATCCGGGCCGAGCCGACCATCAGATAGACGCTCTCCTCGATGCCGGCGAGCTTCATCAATGTGGCAGTGCGCCGTTGCGGCTCGTCGATCTCGATCATCAGACGTTTCGAGCTCGCCCGCGACCTGCTCCCGCCCGCCTTTCTCGATGTGCAGCATCTCCTGCACCTGGCCGAGCATGGTGTCGTAGTTCTCGAAGTAGAACGTCGCGTAGGGACCCACTTCAACCCGGCGATTTCGTTTGATGGGGATGAGGGCCCGCCGCCGCTCAGCACGCTCGCGCGAATACGTCTCCGCAGGAAGGATGTCGGCTTCCGTTATGCGGTGAGCGGATTTGGGCATGGCAGGCTCCGTTCAGATTAGCGAATAAGCGCGGGCGAAGATCTCGATCGGATGTTCGGGCTGCAACGCGGCGAGGGACGCTCCATCCTTCTCTGCCATCTCCCGCGCGCCTTGGAGGATATGCTTTGCCGCCAGCGGACAGTCCGACGCGAGATGACCGCGCGCCTGGCTTAACGCTTGGCGCATGACCGGGCGCCCGACCTTCATCGCAACCTGGTGCGTTTCCTTCATCACCCCAAAGGTGCCGCCGTGACCGGCGCAGCGCTCGATCACGTCGACGGGAGTGTCGGGAATGAGGCGCAGCAGCTCCGCTGCCTTCGAGCCCATGTTCTGCGCCCGCGCGTGACAGGCCATATGCACGCTGACGCCCTCAGGCAGCGGCGTCAGTCCGTCTGGAAGCCCATGCTGTTTCGAGATGTCGATGACGTATTCATCGACATCGAACGTCGCTTCGGCAACGCGCTTCACGTGCTCGTTCTCCGGCACGATCAGCGGCCATTCGAATTTGAGCATCAGCCCGCAAGATGCGGTCAAGGTGACGATGTCATAGCCCTGATCGATCAAAGCGCAGAGCTCCTTGGACACTTTCGTCGCCTGCTCGGCGACGCGGGCGAGCTCCGCCTGCTCGAGGAGCGGCATTCCGCAGCACCCGGGATACGCGGCCTGGGTTTCGACGCCGATGTGATTGAGCACCGCACGCGCGGCCGTTCCGGTCGCCGGCTTGTTGTAATTGACAAAGCAGGTGGCGAAGAGCGCGCATTTTCTCTTCCCGAACGCTGGCGCGTCCTTATTCGGCGCAATCGGCGTGCGCTTGTCCTCGGCAACAAAAGTGCGGCCCGCGAATTTCGGCAATTCGGCGTGCGCGTCGATGCTTAAGACTCGCTCCATCGCCGGCCGTGTCAGCCGGTTGCCCTTCGCCGACGCCCAATTCGCGAGCGGTGCCAAGGGCCTCGCAAGCCGGCCGTTGCGGTCCATCTCGGCCAGTTGACGCGCGGTGAAGCTCGTCTTTCCGGCGCGCTCCTCGACCGCGCGATGGCGAAGCAGGAGATGGGGGAAATCCAACTGCCAGGGATGCGGCGGGACGTATGGGCACTTGGTCATGAAGCACATGTCGCACAGCGTGCATGCTTCGGTGACCTTGGAGAAATCTTCGGTCTTGACGCCGTCGACATCCTCGCTCGGATTGTTGTCGATCAAGTCGAAGAGTCGCGGAAATGAATCACAGAGATTGAAGCAGCGCCGGCAGCCGTGACAGATCTCGAAGACGCGGCGCATCTCCGCCTCGAGCTTTACGGGGTCATAGAAGCCCTCGCTTCGCCAATCGATCGGATGGCGCGTCGGGGCTTCCAGGCTGCCTTCGCGGGACATTGTCGGATATCAGGGATCGGGAATCAGGTATCAGAAGGCGCGAACCGACGACCAGTCCCAGGCGATCTGATCCCTGATCCCTGATTCCTGGTTACTTGCCGAGCGTGTCCAGGGCCTTCTGGAAGCGTCCGGCGTGGCTCTTTTCGGCCTTCGCCAGCGTCTCGAACCAGTCGGCGATCTCGTCGAAGCCTTCCGAACGCGCCGTCCGCGCCATGCCGGGATACATGTCGGTGTATTCGTGCGTTTCGCCGGCGATCGCGGAAGCGAGGTTCTTATCCGTCGAGCCGATCGGCTTTCCCGTAGCCGGATCACCGACGGCTTCGAGGAACTCGAGATGTCCGTGGGCGTGGCCGGTCTCGCCTTCGGCTGTCGAACGGAACACTGCGGACACGTCGTTGAATCCCTCGACGTCGGCTTTCTGCGCGAAATAGAGGTAGCGGCGATTGGCTTGCGATTCGCCCGCAAACGCGTCCTTCAAATTGTTCTCTGTCTTCGAGCCCTTTAAGTGTGCCATGGCAGTCTCCTTGCTTCACCCTTCGAATTGGCAGCTTCGGACCTCTCGTCCGTGCCTGAAGTGCCAAGGTGCCAATCCCCGGCACTCAAGTCAATAGTTTAGAACTATTCCAAAGAGGATTTTTTACCGGCGCTTCAGCCGCACGATCACGTCGACCCGATCGATCTTGGCGCCTTGGGGCGGCGAGGGCAGTCTGCCGACTTCGATCGCGTCTCCGTCGATATCGAGGAGGGTCCCGTCGTCTTCGCAATAGAAGTGATGGTGCCTGCCGGTATTGGTGTCGAAATAGGTTCGCGTGCCGTCTACCGTAACTTCGCGCAAGAGCCCGGCTGCCGTGAACTGGTGCATGGTGTTGTAGACGGTCGCGAGCGACACAGGCACGCCTGCCGCCACCGCTTCCTCATGCAATTGTTCCGCGGTCGCATGCCGGTCGCCATGAGTGAAGAGAAGGCCCGCGAGCGCAAGCCGCTGCTTTGTCGGACGCAAGCCGGCGCGGCGCAACCTGTCGGTATGATTGGGTGCAGTCCTCAAGGCCATCGGCCGCTCTTGTCTCCGTTAACGATAGCGCAAATGCGCCGAATCGGGCCGCCGGACCTTGCGCCGGAACGGCTCAAGCCCCATCCTACCAGAAGGGGCGGCAGACGGCCAGACTTATTAGAATTCTTCTAATATGGCCGTTCATCGTCGGATTCAAGGGCGGGTGCCGCGAAAAGCGCGCCCGGCAAGGGACGTGGATAAACAAGTGCGCAAGGCCTCATTCGACTTTCAGGCGCTCCTAGCCTGCGCGCGTGGGGAACTGTTTGGACCCGGCAATGCCAAGCTGCCGCTACCTCCGCTGCTGATGTTCGACCGAATCGTCCATATCTGCGACGTCGGGGGACTGTTCGGCAAGGGCGAGTTGAAAGCTGAATTCGACATCAAGCCCGACCTCTGGTTCTTCAAGAGCCATTTCAAGGACGATCCCGTCATGCCGGGATGCCTTGGCTTGGACGCGATGTGGCAATTGGTCGGCTTCTTTCTCGGCTGGTTAGGCGGGCTCGGCAAGGGTCGCGCGCTCGGCGTGGGCGAGGTCAAGTTCATCGGCGAGGTTCTTCCGTCCGCCCGGATGGTGAGCTACGCAATCGACCTCAAGCGCGTGGTGATGCGGAAGTTCACGCTCGGCATTGCCGATGGCGTGATGAAGGTAGATGGCAAGCCCATTTATGAGGCCAAGGACCTGCGCGTCGGGCTGTTCACGAACGGCGCCAATCCCGCCGCCGCCTGAGCGGCACGCTCGCGGCTCAAGATGAAACAGGAGCGGCCATGAGACGCGTCGTTGTGACGGGGCTCGGCATCATCTGCCCCATCGGCAACAGCACGCAGGAAGTCGTTGCATCCTTGCGCGAGGCGCGCTCGGGCGTGACCAAGTCCGCCGACTACGAGCGCATGGGTTTTCGGTCTCAGGTCGAGGGCAGTCTCAAAGTCGAGCTCGAGGGTGCCATCGATCGTCGCGCGCGCCGATTCATGGGCGACGGCACGGCCTACAATTTCCTCGCCATGCAGCAAGCGGTCGCCGATTCGGGGCTCGATCCTGCCGATGTCGTCAATGAGCGCACTGGCCTCATTATGGGCTCGGGCGGACCTTCGACGCGGTCGATCGTCAGCGCGGCGGACACGGCGCGCTCGGAACCCATCAAGGGTCCGAAGAAGGTCGGACCGTTCGTCGTGCCGAAGGCCATGTCGTCGACCTGCTCGGCTGTGCTCTCGACCTGGTTCAAGATCAAGGGTCTGTCCTACTCGATCAGCTCGGCCTGCGCGACCAGTGCGCATTGCATCGGCAATGCGGCCGAACTGATCCAATGGGGCAAGCAGGACGTGATGTTTGCCGGTGGCGGAGAGGAATTGGATTGGACGCTATCCGTACTCTTCGACGCGATGGGCGCGATGTCATCGCACTTCAATGCGACGCCCGAGCGGGCGAGCCGCGCCTATGACAAGAGTCGCGACGGCTTCGTGATCGCCGGGGGCGGCGGCGTGGTCGTGCTCGAAGAACTGGAACGCGCCAAGGCTCGGGGCGCGAAGATCTACGCCGAGCTCGTCGGCTATGGCGCGACCTCCGACGGGCACGACATGGTCGCGCCTTCAGGCGAAGGCGCGGTGCGCTGCATGCGCCAGGCGCTGACGAGCATCAAAGCGCCGATCGATTACGTGAACGCGCATGGGACCTCGACGCCGGTCGGTGATATCACCGAGATAGCCGCGATGCGCGAGGTATTCGGCAAGGCCATGCCGCCGGTGAATTCGACCAAATCGCTGACCGGCCATTCCTTGGGCGCGGCGGGCGTGCACGAGGCGATCTACTCGATTCTGCAGATGCAGAACGGATTCATCACCGAGTCGGCCAACATCGAGGAGCTCGACCCGGAGGTCGCCGATGCGCCGATCGTGCGCAGCCGCATCGATAATGCCAAGATCGCAACCGTGATGTCGAACAGCTTCGGCTTTGGAGGGACCAACGCTTCGCTCGTTTTCCAGCGCTATGGCGCCTGAAAAGACGTCTCTCATGGCGGGCAAACGCGGCCTCGTGATGGGGGTCGCGAATGACCATTCGATCGCCTGGGGCATCGCGCGTTTCCTTGCCGCCAATGGCGCCGCGCTCGCCTTCACCTACCAGGGTGACGCTCAAGGCAAGCGCCTGCGGCCGCTCGCGCAGAGCGTGGGTTCCGAAGTGATCCTTCCTTGCGACGTCGCCAGCGACACCGATCTGGACGCGGCATTCGCCTTGCTTGCGCGCACATGGGACGGCCTCGATTTTCTCGTCCATGCGATCGCTTTTTCCGACCGCAACGAGCTGAAAGGCCGTTATGTCGAGACGAGCCGGCAGAACTTCATCAGCACACTGAATATTTCCTGCTACTCCTTCACCGATGTGGCGCGCCGCGCATCGAAGCTGATGCGAAATGGCGGCTCGCTGGTGACGCTCACCTATGGCGGGGGCTCGCGCGTCATGCCCAATTACAACGTCATGGGCGTGGCGAAGGCGGCGCTCGAGGCGAGCGTCCGTTATCTCGCTGCCGATCTCGGCAAGGAGGGCATACGGGTGAACGCGATTTCCGCCGGCCCGATGCGCACGCTCGCAGGTTCCGCGGTCGGCGACGCGCGCATGGTGTTCAAATGGAACAAGGCGCACAGCCCGTTGAAGAAGAACATCGAGCTCGAGCACGTTGGCGGCGCGGCGCTTTATCTCTTGTCCGACCTCTCCGCGGGCGTGACCGGCGAAATCCACTTCGTGGATGCCGGCTACAACATCATCGGCATGCCGCCGACGGCCGATCTGCGCGGCTGGATTCCCCCTGACAACGGCGATCCGGAATAAATCTAGGGCTTCAAGAGCCTCGGCTCCCAATTCACGAAACCGGCCTTGTTAGGCATCTGCACTTTGGGCAGCGACGGCGCGTCCAGAGTCGCATCCTTCGGCACGATGTTGTCGAGCGAAAGGATGTAGGCGGTCACGGCGTAGGCTTCATCGTTTGAGAGCGACTGGGGGTTCGTGATCGGCATGGCGCGGCGGATGTAGTCGAACACCGTCGTCGCGTAGGGCCAGTACGATCCGACCGTCTTGATCGGGTTGGGCGAATTCAAGCTGCCGATGCCACCGACCAGACGATCGCCGCTCGGCGTACCGGCGCCCATCGGCCCGTGACAGACCTCGCATTTTTGCGCGTAAACCTGCGCGCCTTGCGCGACGCTTCCCGATCCAGCGGGCAAACCCTTGCCGTCGGGCGGGATACTGATGTCCGCTTTGACGACTTCGTCCGGCGTCGCGGGCCGGCCGAGCTTCGGCGGCGCGACTTGGGCTGCCATGGCGATGCCCGCGGCGAAGACGAGCGCCGCTCCCAAAAGGACGGCTGGTCTAGACATAGATGTTGCTCACCTTGCCATCGGCCGCGACCGCCCAGCTTTGTATGGCGCTGAAATGGAAGTTCTGGCGCGGCGCATATTGCGCCGACCATTCGGCGTGGGTCTGTTGAACGCGGCCTTTCTCATCGGTCGTGCGGCTCATCAGCACCACCGGTTGCCCATTCCACATCCAGGGCAGACGGAACCGCGTCAGGGCCTTGGAGAGAATTGGCGCAGTGAGGGCTGCCTCGGTCCAGCTCTTGCCGCCGTCGGCGGAGATGTCGACGCGCCGCACCCGACCCAAGCCAGACCAGGCGAGGCCGGAAATCTCGTAATAGCCGGGCCCCTGCATGCTCAAGCCGAACGAAGGCTTCAAGATCACCGATTTCGGCTCCATCTGGAGCATGAATTCGCGCGCCTTGCCGTCGGGCAGGAGCTCGGTGTAGCGCGAGGTCTCGTCACGCGAATACATCGGCGTGTCGATCACTTTGAGACGGCGAATCCATTTGACGTTGGTGTTGCCTTCGAAGCCCGGCAGCAACAGCCGCATCGGGAAGCCCTGCTCGGGGCGGATCGGCTCGCCATTCTGATAGAGCGCGATCATCGCGTCATCCATCGCCTTCCACACCGGAACGCTTCGGCTCATGCCGGCGCCGTCCGCGCCCTCTGCGAGAATCCAGGTCGCCGTCTTGTCGAGACCAGCTTCGTCCAGAAGAGTCGAGAGCTTCACGCCCGTCCATTCCGAGCAGGAAAGGAGGCCGTGAATGTCACCAGCGGTCGCCTGCGGCGGCTGGGGCCCGTTCATCCCGCCGGAATTGCCTGCGCATTCCATGAAGCGGATCTCGGTCTGCATCGGATAGCGCATCAGCGACTCGACACTGAATTCGAGCGGCTGTTTGACCATGCCGTGGATCAGGAGCTGATGCTGGTCCGGATTGATGTCCGGCACGCCGTTGTGGATGCGCACATAATGCAGACCGCCCGGGGTGATCGTGCCTTCGAGCATCTGCAAGGGTGTGCGCGACGAGCCCGTCACCTCGCGCGCGGGCGGCGCGTTGGTGACGAGGATGCGCTTGATGTTGTCGCGCCAATGCGAGGGCACGCCGTAAACGGTGAAGCCGCTTCCGGGTTTCAGCATCGTTGAGGGCGATGCCGAGCCGATGCTTTCCGCGTGCGCGGCGCCTGCGACGGTCGCGGCACCCGCAAGAGCCGCTCCGGTTTGGAGGAAGAAACGCCGGTCGAGGAGGCCGTTTCCCGCTACCGGTTGGCCCAACTGTTCCGACAATTTAGAAGCCTTCGCCATGTCGTCCTCCGAGGCTTTGGATAGGAATTGGATTCCACAGCATTACTAGCGCGAAACTGCATGGTGCGCCACGCGACGCAGCCGTGGCGTACGTTTGGACATCACGTTGAAAGGCGCAGCCCGCGCCAGTGCGAGCCTACTCCGCTGGATGCATTCTGCGCGTGTCGCGTCCGATGAACGGGAACGCGGGCGATTGGATGAGCGCGTAAGCGCCGTCGCCCAATCCTGCCTGTACGAGGAGAGCGACGGTCCAGAGGATGGGCATCTCCCCGCCCGCGTAGACGAAGAAGAAGCCCTTGCGCACCAGCCAATATTGCGCGGCGCCGATCATCAGGGGCGTCGCGTAGAGCGCCACCCAACGGGTGCAGATGCCCGGGATGAGAAGGATGGCGCCGGCGAATTCCGCACTCAAGACGTACCACACGACCGGATCGGGATAGCCGTTCTTGTTGAGATTGGCCCACCAGGCATCGAGACCGCCGTCGAGCACGTAATATTTCCAATAGAGATGAGCGATGGCGAGCGATCCGAGCGTCACTCTCAAGAGAAGCGTCGCATAAGGCGCAGTACGGGAATCAATCATTGGTTCCTCCCTCCAATGGTTGGAGTGAGGATTGCAACCCTTGAGGTTGGCGTCAATCCGAAGAGGCCTACCCGGCGCGGGTTTTAGCAGCGGAAGCGAAGCGGTCGAAGAGGTAATGCGAATCCATGGGGCCGGGAGACGCCTCGGGATGGTACTGGACCGAGAAGATGGGCCGGTCTTCGACGCGAAGGCCGCAATTGGTGCCGTCGAACAGCGAAACGTGGGTTTCCTTCACGCTCTTCGGCAGGGTCTCGCGATCGACCGTGAAGCCGTGATTCATCGACACGATCTCGACTTTGCCGGTCTCCAAGTCCTTCACCGGATGATTGGCTCCGTGGTGGCCCTGCAGCATTTTCCTGGTCTCGCCACCGAGCGCCAAGCCGAGCATCTGGTGGCCGAGACAGATGCCGAACAACGGCAGTTCGGCATCCATCAGTCCACGGATCATCGGGATTGCGTAAGCACCGGTCGCGGCGGGATCGCCGGGACCGTTCGAGAGCAGCACGCCGTTCGGCTTATGGCGCATCACGTCTTTGGCCGAGGACTGCGCTGGAAGAACAGTAATGGCCGCGCCCGATCCCGCGAGCAGCCGCAAGATGTTTCGCTTGACGCCGAAATCGACGACGACCGCGCGCCATGACGGATTGGTCTGCTTGCCGTAGCCATCGTTCCAGCGCCAAGGAGTTTCCGTCCAGCTGAACATCTGACGGCAGCTCACCTCCTTGGCGAGGTCGAGCCCCTCGAGGCCCGGAAACGCCTTGGCTTTTGAAACCAGGGCGTCGAAATCGAAACGTCCCGAAACATCATGCGCGATGACGCCATGCGGCATGCCGGTTTCGCGGATACGCGCCGTCAACTTGCGCGTATCGATGCCCGAGATGCCGGGAATGTTGTGGCGCTTGAGCCAGCGATCCAAGGTCGAGAGCGAGCGGTAATTCGACCGCGTGTCGGCATAAGCACGCACGATGACGCCGCGCACCGCGGGCGTCGTCGACTCGATATCCTCCTCATTCGTCCCGACGATGCCGATATGCGGGAACGTGAAGGCGACGATCTGTCCGGCATAGGAAGGATCGGCGAGGATTTCCTCATAGCCCGCCATCGCCGTGTTGAAGCACACCTCTCCGACCGCAGTCGTCGCTGCGCCAAAAGCGTAGCCCTCGAAGCGCGTGCCATCGGCGAGCACGAGTGCCGCGGTCCTGCGCGCAGCGAAAACGTCTGCCCTTGAGTTGAGGGCAGGCGAGCTGTTGCCGTCGGTCATGCGTGAAAATCTTGGATGCCGTCTCACCATAGGGACGGGGTGCGCATGCGTCAAGCCGAGCCCATGAGCGAAGAGGCATATAGAACAATTGCTTACAGGATTTGCCGGGCGAGGCTCTTTCTCCTAGATTCCGCGCGCTTTAAAGGACGTAGCCATGGCAATTCGGGAACGCTTGAGCGAATCGATGAAGGCCGCGATGAAGGCGAAAGAGGTAAAGCGCCTCTCGGCCGTGCGCCTCATGCGGGCTGCGATCCAGCAGCAGGACATTGCCACCAAAGCAGCGATTTCGGACGACGAAGTGCTCACCGTGCTCGCGCGCATGATCAAGCAGCGCGAGGAATCCGCGACGACGTACGATTCGGGCGGGCGGCCGGAATTGGCCCAAGGAGAGCGCGAGGAGATCGTCGTCATCCGGGAGTTCATGCCGCAGCAGCTCGGAGCCGATCAGATCGCGGCAGCGGTGAAGGAGACGATTGCTGCAACCGGCGCTGCCTCGATGAAGGACATGGGCAAGGTCATGGCAGCGTTGAAAGAGCGTTATTCGGGGCAGATGGATTTCGCCAAGGCGAGCGCTCAGGTGAAAGAGTTCCTCTCAGGCCCCAAATAAACTAGGGGATAAGGAATGATCCGGACTGGCGTCCCGCCGCGGACGCTAGACTGACTCAGTTGTCACTGCGGACCGCGACGGCAACGAGATCGTATGCGCTACGGCGAAGGACTGCTCGAAGAAATCGCAAGGCGGACGGATCTCGTCCAGCTGGTGGGTCGGCGCGTCAAGCTCGATCGCAAGGGCCGCGTGTTCTGGGGGCTGTGCCCTTTCCACAAGGAGAAGTCGCCCTCGTTCAAGGTCGAGAACGAGCGCAGGCACTATCACTGCTTCGGCTGCGGCGCGGGCGGCGACGCGTTCAAATGGCTGCAGGAAACCGAAGGGCTTTCGTTTCCGGAGGCCGTGCAAAAGCTCGCCGGCGAAGCGAGCGTCGAGCTGCCCGCCTGGACGCCCGAGGACGAAGCGCGCGAACAGCGGAAAAAATCGCTCTACGAGATCATCTCGCTCGCGGCGACTTTTTTCGAGGAGCAATTGCATTCCGGCCGTAACGGCGAGCCGGCCCGCGCCTATCTGCGCTCGCGCGGCCTCGAGCCGGGTGCGTGGAAGCGCTTCAAGCTCGGCTATGCGCCGGACGCCAATGGAGCCCTGATCGGACATCTCGCGGCGCGCGGGGTTACCACCGCCGACATGGTCGAGGCGGGCGTCGTGCGCCCCGCGGACGACAACCGGCCCGCACGCGATTTCTTTTACGACCGCGTGATGTTTCCCATTGCCGACGTCCGCGGCCGCATCATCGCCTTCGGCGGACGCGGGCTTAACCCCGACGCAAAGCCCAAATACATCAACACCGGCGAGACGACGCTCTTCTCCAAAGGGCACGTGCTCTACAATTTCCAGAGTGCGCGCGAAGCCGCGTTGAAGGGCGCACCCCTCATTATCGCCGAGGGCTACATGGACGTGATCGCGCTGGTGGAGGCGGGCTTCGCCGGCGCGGTGGCTCCGCTCGGGACCGCGCTCACCGAGGATCAGCTGGCGCTCTTGTGGCGCGTTTCGCCCGAACCCGTGCTGTGTTTTGACGGCGACGAGGCGGGATTGCGCGCCGCCAATCGCGCGAGCCGCTTGGCCCTTCCGCATCTCGTTCCGGGCCAAAGCCTGCGATTTGTCTTCCTGCCCAAGGGCGAGGACCCGGATTCCTTTATCCGCAGCCAGGGCGCCGAGCCGATGCGCGCAGCACTTGGACGAGCCGAGGCGCTCTCCGACGTCCTATGGTCGAACGAGATCGAAGGCCAGGATTTCTCGACGCCCGAACGGCGCGCGGGCCTCGAAGCCGAGCTTGATCGGATCGTCAAGGCGATCCGCGACCCCAAGATCGCGGATTATTACCGCCGTGACTTCTCCGACCGCGTGTTCAAGGCCTTCAAGCAGCGCCGTTCGCCGCCGGCCAAAGCGCGCTCCAGCCAGGCGAGGCCGCCGTTCCGCCGCGGCCGCGGCGAGCCGGGGAGAGCGGGGCCGCCGCAGGACGGCGTGTCGGAGGCCGTCAAGCGCAGCTTGCATGTCGTGAATGCGCTCGGCGCTGCCAAAAACTTGACCGAGCGGCGGCTGTTGGGCGGGCTGATCGCCGCTCCGCACCTGATCGAGCGCTATTCCGAGGCGCTCGCATGGCTGTCATTGGACGACCCGCAACTTGACAGGATAAAGACAGAACTCCTAAACCTCGCGGCTTCCGGCAGAAGGCTTGACAACACGGCCATCGAGAACCACCTCGTTCGCCAGGGATTAGGCGTGCTTGCGGAACGGCTTAAGACCCAATCCGTGCTCATTTCGGACTTAAAAGGCCAAGCTGATGAAGAAGCGCGCGAAGCGCTCTGGCTCCGTACCAGGGCTCAGCTTGCAGACCCCGATCTGATCGGTGCCGACGATTTGAAGGGGAGGCGGGACGAGTCATTGAAGCGTTATCTTGACGGTGGCGCGAATGAGGATTGGGACGAGTTGCAGCGTCTGAATGCGGAAATCCGCCGGGCGCGCACGGAACACGGGAATTAATGTGACGACAAGAAAACCGCTTTCCAAAGCCAAACCGGCCGCCAAGCTGTCCAAGCCCGCGGCAAAGCCCTTGAAATCAAAGGTGCCTCAGCGCGCTGCTTCACCTGTGAAGAAGCCCAAGCCCGCGCCGGCAAAGGTCGAGGTGAAGAAGCACGACTTGACCAAAGGCCTCGGCAAGGCCGTCAAGCTCGAGCCCAAAGCTCCCATGAAGCCGGCCATGAAAGTGATCGGCAAGGAAGCCATCAAGGCCGCCGCCAAGAAGTTCGAAGAAAAGAAGTTGGCCGAGCGGCCGGGCGCCGCGAAACCGTTCGACCCGAAAGCCAAGCCGGGGGCGAAACTCGATCCAAAAGCCGTGCTTGCGAAGAAGAACGGCGCCGAACCGGGTCAGCCGGGCCAGCCCGCGAAGGACGATCCCGACGCGCCGCTGCTCGATATGTCGGACGCCGCGGTACGCAAGATGATCACCCGCGCCAAGCAGCGCGGCTATGTCACTTACGACGAGCTCAACCGGGTTCTTCCCTCCGACAAGGTGTCCTCCGAGCAGATCGAAGACACCATGTCGATGCTCAACGAGATGGGCATCAACGTCATCGAATCCGAGGAGCAGGAAGAAACGGACGGCGAGCAGGTTCCGGCCGTCGGCGCTCCGCGTCAGATCGTCGAGCAGCCCGAGAAGGCCGAAGAGACCTACGACCGCACCGACGATCCCGTGCGCATGTATTTGCGCGAAATGGGCTCGGTCGAGCTCCTGTCACGCGAAGGCGAGATCGCCATCGCCAAGCGCATCGAGGCCGGCCGCGAGCTGATGATCGGCGCACTGTGCGAGGGGCCGCTCACGTTTGAAGCCCTCACCGTGTGGCGCGACGAGCTCAACGAAGGCAAGGCGCTGCTGCGCGACATCATCGACCTGGAAGCCATGTATGGCGGCATTCCGGGCGCCGATGGCACCGTGCCCGGCGCGAGCGTTCCGGGTGCTCCCGGCGTTCCTGGTGTTCCCGGTGTACCGGGCGCGCCCGGTGTTCCGCCAGCCGCTGGGGCCGCACCCATTGCAGCCGCGCCCTTGAGCGCCGCACCGGCTCCGCAGGTAAAATCCGCGGCGCCCCCTCCACCACCCCCTCCTCCTCCGCCCCCGCTCCCGCCCCCGCAGGTGAAACCCGCGCAGCCCAAAGCTGCGGCGCCGAACGGAGAGGCTGAGCCAAGTGCTGAAGGGGGGGAGACCCCCGAAGGCGGCGAGGGCGTCGGTCTCGACGATGATTTCGACGACGAGAGCAATCTCTCGCTCTCCGCGATGGAAGCCGCCTTGAAGCCGCAAGTGCTGGCGACGCTCGACCAGATTGCCGCGCTTTATAAGCGTCTAGGCAAGCTGCAGGACGCTCAGGTCGAAGCCGCCCTCGTCGCGGACGAGCTTTCGACCAGCCAGGAGCGCCGCTTCAACAAGCTGCGCAACGAGACCGTCGACCTCGTCAAGAGTCTCCGCCTCAACAACAACCGCATCGAGGCGCTCGTCGATCAGATGTACGGCATCAATCGCCGCCTCTTGTCGCTCGAGGGGAAGCTGTTGCGCCTTGCCGAAGCGCACGGCGTCGATCGCCTCGACTTCTTGAAGCAATATTTCGGCAACGAGCTCGATCCCAATTGGGTTCGCCGCGTCGGGCGTCTGACCGGCATGGGCTGGAAGGATTTCGCCCACGAAGAGCGCGAGAAGATCCGCGAGCTGCGCGACGAGATCCAAAGCCTCGCGCAGGAGACGCGCCAGTCGATCTCCGATTTCCGCCGCATCGTGCAGACGGTGCAGAAGGGCGAGCGCGAAAGCCGACAGGCGAAGAAGGAGATGATCGAGGCCAATTTGCGTCTCGTGATCTCGATCGCCAAGAAATACACCAATCGCGGCCTGCAATTCCTCGATCTCATCCAGGAAGGCAATATCGGCCTGATGAAGGCGGTCGATAAGTTCGAATACCGCCGCGGCTACAAATTCTCGACCTACGCCACCTGGTGGATCCGCCAGGCGATCACGCGCTCGATCGCCGATCAGGCGCGCACCATCCGCATTCCCGTGCACATGATCGAGACCATCAACAAGCTTGTCCGCACCTCGCGCCAGATGCTGCACGAGATCGGCCGCGAGCCGACGCCCGAAGAGCTCGCCGAGCGTCTCGCCATGCCGCTCGAGAAGGTGCGCAAGGTCTTGAAGATCGCCAAAGAGCCGATCTCGCTCGAGACGCCCATCGGCGACGAGGAAGATTCGCATCTGGGCGACTTCATCGAGGACAAGAACGCGATCCTGCCCATCGATGCCGCGATCCAGTCGAATTTGCGCGAGACCACGACGCGGGTCTTGGCGACGCTTACCCCGCGCGAGGAACGCGTCCTCCGCATGCGCTTCGGCATCGGCATGAACACCGATCACACGCTCGAAGAAGTCGGCCAGCAGTTCAGCGTGACACGCGAACGCATCCGCCAGATCGAGGCCAAAGCCCTGCGCAAGCTCAAGCACCCGAGTAGGTCACGGAAGCTGCGGAGCTTCCTCGACAATTAGGTGTCGATCCGAGACACCTCGGCGTGTGCGCTGGGTGCAAACCCAATCAGGCGATTCTTTTCTAGCGCGCAGATCAGTGTACGCTCCGGACGTGACTAAACTCTTGGACAAGGCGCTGGAAACTGTTCGGCTACTTCCCACGGAGAGCCAAGACGAGATCGCACGTGCCATGCTTCATCTCGCTTCCGGTGGCGGAGAACCTGAACAGATCGACTTGGAACACCTGCCTGCAGTTCTTGAGGGACTCGCGCAGGCAAAACGGCGAGAATTTGCGACGGATGCTGAAGTTGAGGCCGCGTTTCGCCGCTTCAACTTATGAATCTTCGTTTCATGGTTCGTGCAGCCCAAGAAATCTCTGAAATTGCACAGGCGAGACAGGCAGGGCGACGGAATGACGTAGGGCCATCTCGCCGATCCTGACTCCTCTCTCTCCTCTCTCTCCGCATAGGCGTCCACCAGCGCGCGGATCATGCGCTGATACGGTACATGCCTCTTACTCGCTTCACGTTTGAAGAATTCGAGGCTGCGGCGGCTCAGAGACAACGTCACTTTCACATTCTCTTCACGCAGGACAAGCTGGTCGGGTGGCGGAAGAAAATCCCTGACTACCTTCAGCTTGCCGATCTCGCCTTCGGTGTATCTAACCGTTTTCTTGTTCATAGGTCTTTCTGCCTTTCCGCCAATAACCCGCGCCGAAAATGCGGATTCGACCGGGTCGATAGGTGAACCGCACGGTCATCACGGCGCCATCAACGAGTCCGAAGCAAAAATACCGAATCTCCCGGCCGCTGTGGCTGAGATCTCCGGCAATGACGCGGTGCGGATCGAGAAATGCCAATTGAGCCACTGCAAATGCGACCCCATGCTTCTCCTGGTTGATGAGATCTTTGGCGTCGTCCCATTCAAAGGTCGATCCGCCAGTCATATGGCAACATTACCATACAAAAGTATGGCTTGTCACGCGCCGCCTTACTCCCGCCACTTGATCGAACACCCCATCGAGGCGATCTGGTCCTTGGGGCCGTGGCCCGTGTCGGCGATGAGCTTCATCGCCTCGTAAAGCTCGCGGCGCACGGCCTGCATCTTTCTATTCGTCTAGCCGCCCGCGATATTGCAGCTCGTCCTTCGCGTTGAAGCCGAAGAAGTCGGGCGTGCAGACGGCGTCATAGGCGCGCGCGACCTCCTGCGTCTCGTCGATCGCGTAGGGAAAGCTGAACCCATGCTCGCCCGCGAAGTCCTTCATCGCCGGGAACGCGTCGCCGGGCGAGAGCTTGGTGTCGTTCGGCATGATCGCGATCACGCCGATGTCCATTGCCTGTAGCACTTTCACCTCTTGGACGAGGCGGTCGATGATCGCGCGCACATAAGGGCAATGGTTACAGATGAAGACGACGAGCGTGCCCTTTGGCCCGCGCACGTCCTTGAGCCGATACGTCCTGCCGTCGGTGGCTTTGAGCGAGAAGTCGCGCGCCTTCCAACCG
>WNFL01092641.1_pt2 | contig 28336 bp, 27 predicted proteins | sample 5400361 | NCBI WGS metagenome assembly WNFL01 (sample SAMN13153351, study PRJNA577476) | soil metagenome | isolation source: 40 cm soil on Douglas fir-dominated hillslope | place: USA:California | collected 2013-09-17
GGCGAGGCGGTGAGCCTGGCCACGCCCACGATGTCGGTGGGCGGCGATCCGGTCAAGGCGTACCTGCTGCGGCCGCGGCTCCCCCTGCTCGACGGCTTCGTCTCGGTGATCGCGGACAAGACCACGGTGGTGGCCGGCCAGGTGATCTTCCTCGCGCTGGGCCTTCTCGCGGCCAGGTCCGTGGCGGCCCCGCCGGCGGGTCGGCTGCTGCCGGTCATGACCGGCCTGCTGGTGGTGGAGGTGCTCGCGATCGGCGGCTTCGCGCTCGTGCAGGCCAGCGGCGCGCTGGGCGGCGGGGGCCGGCTGCTCGGGCGGCTCGCCAGGCGCGCGGGGGTCGGCGGCGCCGAGCGCTTCGAGCAGGGCCTCGGGGACCTGGACCGCGCGCTGGCCGCCCTCTACCGGCGGCGCGGGCGGAGTCTCGTCGCCTCCGCGATCGTCCACGCGGTGGCCTGGGCCACCGGAGGGCTCGAGATCTACCTGGTGCTCGCTCTGCTCGGGACTCCGGCGCCCTTCGGCATCGCCCTGATCATCGAGTCCTTCGCGAGCGGCGTGAAGTTCGCCAGCTTCATGGTGCCCGCCTCGCTCGGGGCCCTGGAGGGCGGCTACGTGGTCTTCTTCGAGGCCTTCGGCCTGAGCGCGGCCGCCGGCCTCTCCTACGTGCTGGTGCGGCGGGTGCGTGAGATCACGTGGGCCGTCGTGGGATTCCTGGCCCTGGGGGTCTCCGGACGCGCGATGATACGGCATCCCGGCGAGCCTCCGCCGGCCTAGGTCTGCGGCCGGCGCTGGAACCCCATGGTAGACTCTCTGGGTCTTGTCGCGTCGCCGCATGTCGCGGCGACGAATCGTTGAGGAGGCGGCCGTGGGATCTGTTCGCGTCGCGGTGGTCGGTGTCGGTAACTGCGCTTCCGCCCTGGTCCAGGGCGTCCACTACTACAAGGGTGTGCCCGACGACGGCTTCATCCCGGGCCTCATGCGCCCCCGGCTGGGTGGCTATCACGTTGGGGATATCGAGTTCGTGGCCGCCTTCGACATCGACGCCAACAAGGTGGGCCTGGACCTGGGCGAGGCCATCGCGGCCAAACCCAACAACACGGTCCGCTTCGCGGAGGTCCCCCGCCTCGGGGTGCCCGTGCAGCGGGGCATGACCCACGACGGCCTGGGGCACTACCTGTCCCAGATCATCACCAAGGCCCCCGGCAGCACCGCGGACATCAAGAGCATCCTGCGGGAGACCCGCACCGACGTGGTGGTCAACTTCCTGCCGGTGGGCAGCGAGATGGCAACCAAGTGGTACGTCGAGCAGGTGCTCGACGCGGGCTGCGGCTTCGTCAACTGCATCCCGGTGTTCATCGCCCGGGAGGAGTACTGGCGCCGCCGCTTCGAGGATCGCGGGCTGCCGGTGGTGGGCGACGACGTGAAGTCCCAGGTGGGCGCCACCATCATCCACCGCATCCTGACCAAGCTCTTCATGGACCGCGGGGTGCGGCTCGAGCGCACCAGCCAGCTCAACGTGGGCGGCAACACCGACTTCTACAACATGCTGGAGCGCCAGCGCCTGCACTCCAAGAAGATCTCCAAGACGGACGCGGTCCGCTCCCAGATCGCCCACGACATGGCCGACGACAATATCCACATCGGACCGAGCGACTACGTGCCGTGGCTCGAGGACCGCAAGTGGGCGCACATCCGCCTGGAGGGCCGCAGCTTCGGGGACCAGCCGATCAACGTCGAGCTCAAGCTCGAGGTGTGGGACTCGCCCAACTCGGCCGGGGTGGTCATCGACGCGATCCGCTCCTGCAAGATCGCGATGGACCGCGGCATCAAGGGGGCCCTGCTCGCGCCCTCGGCCTACCTGATGAAGTCTCCCCCGGAGCAGTGGTCCGACGAGGTAGCGCACACGCGCCTGGAAACGTTCATCAACGGCTCCGAGTAGCCGCGCCGCCGTCGTTTCCGGTTCATGATCGCGATCTCCCGCACCGGCCGTGTTCTCCGCCGGCTGGTGCGCCTGTCCTGCCGCCGCCCCGGCGTCACGGTGGCGATCTCCCTCCTGCTCGCCGCGGCCGCCATCGCGTTTACCTCGTACGCGCTCACCTTCAAGACCTCCACCCGCGCGCTCCTCCCCCAGGACGCGGGCTACGTACTCCGCTACGCGGAGTACGCCAAGGAGTTCGGCGAGCTCGAGGACATCGTGGTGGTGGTGGAGGCGGGCTCCTTCGAGGGCGCGCGCGCCTACGCGGCACGCCTCACCGAGGAGCTGAAGCAGGCGAAGGTCAAGTTCGAGCGGGTCGCCTACCGGATCGACCCCAAGCGGTTCGAGGGCCGGCAGCTTCTCTACCTCTCCACCCCCGAGCTGCGGGAGATCCGCGACAAGATCTTCGACCATCAGGAGTTCATGGAGAGCTTCGCGGGCGACCCGAGCCTGGCCCGCCTGCTCGAGGGCGTGAACACTCAGATGGCCGCCGCCTTCGTCTCCAACCTCTTCGACATCGGCCTCCAGGACAAGGACCTGCCGGTGGACACGCGCTTCCTGCGCGTCCTCCTGGACCAGATGGCGAGCCGGCTGGAGCGTCCCGGACCCTACCGCTCGCCCTGGGGTACCCTCTTCTCGTTCGGCGAGGACCCGCCCGACGACGCGGGCTATTTCCTGTCCGACGACAAGAGCCTCCTCTTCATCCTGGTCGAGACCCCACCCAGCGAGAAGGGCAGCTTCATGGGCGACCAGGCCGCCATCGAGACGATCCGGGAGGCGGTCGCCAAGCTGCGGCCCGCCTTCCCGAACGTGCAGGCGGGCGTGACCGGGGCCCCGGCCCTTTCCAACGACGAGATGACCGCGGCCTTCCACGACAGCAGCATCTCGGACGTCCTCGCGTTCGCGCTCACCCTGCTGGTCATGACCCTGGCCTTCGTGCGGGTGGGCAAGCCGCTGCTCATGCTGGGGGTGCTCGCGGTGACCCTGGCCTGGTCCATGGGCGTGGTCACCCTCACGGTGGGACACCTCACCCTCTTCTCGGTGATGTTCATCTCCATCGTGGTCGGCATCGGCATCGACTACGGGATCTACTACCTCTTCCGCTACGAGGAAGAGATCTTCCTGGGCCGGAGCCTGCGCGAGGCCCTCGAGCTCGCCGCGGCGCGCACCGGTCCGGGCATGCTGGCGGGGGCGCTGACTGCGGCCGGGACGTTCTTCGTCCTGATGCTCACCGATTTCCGCGGCATCCAGGAGCTGGGCTTCATCGCGGGTGTCGCGATCCTGATCGCCTGGGTCGGGATGATGACCCTCTTCCCCGCGATCCTGGTCTTCGTGGACGCGCACCACGCGGATCGCCCGCGGGGGCAGCGGCCGCGGGCGCATCAGCTCGAGCGCATCCGGGTGCCGCTCCTCGACCGCCTCGTCACCTATCCCCGCACCGTCCTGATCGGGGCGGGCCTCCTCACCGCGTTCTCGATCTGGGCGGTGCCCCGCGTGGGCTTCGACTACAACGTGCTCAACCTGCAGGCCAAGGGCACCGAGTCGGTGGCCTGGGAGCGGCGCATCCTCGCGAGCACCGGCCGGTCCGGGTTCAATGGATTGTCCTCCGCCTCGTCGCTGGAAGAGCTGCGGACCAAGCAGGCGGCCTTCGAGAAGCTGCCGTCGGTCTCCGAGACCGATTCGGTCCTGCGCGTGATCCCGGACGATCAGGCCGAGAAGATCGCCCTGGTCAAGAGCTTCGCGCCCCTGGTGGCCCCCATCCGCGTCGGCCGCTCGAGCCCGGTGGATCTCGATCGGCTCAAGCAGGCGCTCGCCGACATCAAGCGGCGCTTCGACGTGGTCGCGGTCGAGGCGGGGGCCAAGCTGCCCGCGGAGATCCGGGTGGTGCGCGACAAGACGATCGCGGTGCAGCGCCTGCTCACGCGCAGCAACCGCGACTCGGCGGAGGCCGCGCTCAACTACCTGCAGGCCCAGCTCTACCGGGACTTCGTGAACCTGTTCTACAGCCTGCAGCGCAACCTCAGCCCCACCGGCGTGACCATCAAGGACGTGCCGGAAGAGCTGCGGCGCAAGTTCATCGGGGAGAACGGCCGCTTCCTCATCCAGGTCCACCCCAAGGTGGACATCTGGGAAAAGGCGGGCGCGGCCCAGTTCGTGCGAGATCTGCGCACGGTGGATCCGGACGTCACCGGCCCGCCCGTCATCACCTACGAGGCGACGGTGCTGATGGAGCGCGCCTACCTCACCGGGAGCATCTACGCCTTCGTCCTGGTGGGCGGGCTCAGCATCCTCATGATCCGGCGTCTACGCGAGAGCATGCTCGGCCTGGTGCCGATGGTACTGGGCGTCCTGTGGACGGTCGGCCTGATGCACGTCTTCGGCATCAAGTTCAACCTGGCCAATATCTGGGGCCTGCCCCTCATCATCGGCACCGCCGCCGAGTTCGGCCTCAACGTGATCCTGAGCCACCTCGAGGGCCGTACCCACGGCGGGCCGCTCGTCGCCCGCAGCGCGGTGCTCGGCGTCGCGCTGAACGGCATCACCACCATGGTGGGCTTTGGCAGCCTCATGATCGCGACCCACCAGGGCATCTTCAGCCTGGGCCTCCTGCTGACCCTGGGCTCGGCCTGCGGGCTCGTGGCCGCGCTGATCGTGCTGCCGGTCGTGCTGAAGCTCGTGATGAAGCCGGTGGAGCGGCTGGAGGCGGTGGAGAAGCCGACCGCGGCGTAGGGCGCCAACCCCGGAGTCATCGCCAGGGAAAGACATGAACGAGCAGCCGCCTATGAAGCATGGGACCTTGTCCCTGAAACGGCACATCAACGCGCCCCGCGACCTGGTTTATCAGGCCTGGACGCAGCTGGACCATAGAAAGCACTGGTTTGCCGGGCCGGCCTGGACCGAAATAAGAAGAAGCGTCGATCTCAGGGTCGGCGGACAGGAAATCGCGCATGGCCGATTTGAGAACGGCACGGAAACCGTCTACACCGCGCGTTTTCACCTCATCGACCAGAATGTGCGTCTGATCTATGCGTTTGACATGCTCGTAGCGGGAGAGCCCTTTTCCGTTTCGCTCGCCGGCGTCGAGTTCGCGGAGCAATCTTCTGGAACTGAACTGACGTATACCGAGCAGGCTTTCTTTTTCGCCGCCGAGTACGGAACCGAATCTAGAACGAAGGGCACCAATGGGCTTCTGGATCAATTTGCGGCCTACATAGAAACAATGCGCTGACGGAGTGTTGACGGCGTAGGGGCGCCCCTCACCCTGCCCTCTCCCCCGAAAGGAGAGGGATGTTGGGAGAGACGCGCTTACAGGGCGTCGGGACTGGTGGCGATGCGGTCGAGGTCGGCGCGGGTGTAAGAGCCGAGGCTGCGGTAGTCGAGCTCCAGGTAGTTCTTGATCCAGCGCTGCGCGATCTTCACCGCCTTGCGGTAGCGCTCCTCGGTCTGGGCGTCGCGACTCTTCATCTGGCGCAGGATGTCGTCGCATTCTTCCTGGAGAAGGCGCTTCACCAGCGCCGCGTCGTGGGTCGCCGCGGGGCCTTGATTGGTCGTCACCGCGTGTCGGATGCGTTGGGCGATCTGGGCGACCGACATACGCCCGGTGGCGAGGTCCTCCATCAGGGCCGGGTGCACACCGGGCTTGCCCGCGAGGCTGTCGATGCCCTTGGCCCCGCGGCCCTGTAGCCAGCCCTCGACGTACTCGACGACCATCCGCGCGTTGCGGCGCGTGCCCTCGAGCGTGATCGGGCCCGCCGGCACCTCGATGCGCACCGGGTAGCTCTCCGGTTCGAGCATCCCCGGCTTGGGCTTCCAGGTCCCGCTCCCGTGCACCTTCCTGAATGGATCGGCCGCGGTCTTCATGTGGAAGATGTGGGCCACCCACGCACGGATGAAGCCCTGCTCGGCCTCCCACACCTTGTCGGCCTTGATGGACTCCGCGGCCACCCGGTTCACCTCCGGGTCGGGGTTGGGCAGCGCGGTGGCCATCCCGCCGATGGGGACGGCGCCGTGCTTGAGGCAGACCGCCACCAGCCGGCGGAAGATGTTCGAGATGAACGGGGTCGTCTTGATGTCCACCCCGAAGCGGTCCGGCCATACCGAGTTGGGATCGGCCATCACGAACTCGAAGATGCTCGCCTTGAGGTCCCAGCGGGCCGCGTTGAGGCCGGCCGCGTAGGGCCCGAGCGCGTGGAGCATCTCCTCCATCTCGTACACCGCGGGCAGCGCCTCCACGAGGGGGATCGCGCGGATCGTCGCTTCCTTGAGGAACGGCAGGAGCGCGCGGCTCCGGTCGAAGACGTCGCGGTACCAGGCGCACTCCTCGGCCCCGTCCACCTTGGGCAGGTAGAAGTAGATGCCCTGCCCGCGACTGGCCTGGGCCCGGCCCGGGTAGTAGAGGGTCAGCGCGGTCCCGAGGATCGCCGCGGAGACCGGCTTGCCGTCCACCGTGACCTCCGGCTCGTCGAGATGCAGGCCGCGCTCGCGGTGCATGAAGAACGGCAGCTCCCCGGGCGCGATGCGGTACTCCCGGTTCCGCTCGCGGTCCACGTGCTGCAGCTCGTGGTTCACCGCGGCGAGCCGGTTGTGGCAGGCCCGCACCGTGTCGATCAGCCGATGCCCGGCCGAGTCCTCGTCGTCGTCGAGGTCCCCCTCCGCGCGCTCCCCTTCGGGCCCCGGGTTGAGCGCGTTGATGAACATGCTGGTGATCGAGCACGGGCCGGAGATCTCGATGCCCGGGGTCGCGAGGTCCTTCGGCACCGGCGGCACCTTCCAGTCGGTCGTGGTGATCGCGCTCGCGGGCAAGGGCTCGGGCAACCGGCCCTGCTTGAGCGCGCGCGCGAGCCGCTCGTCCCGCTTGGCCCGCAGCGCGTGCGCCCGCGAGGCGAACTCGTCGCACAGGCGGACGAGGTAGTCGCGGAACTCGGGGTTGAGGAGGGCGGCCGCGCCCTCCACCGGGGCGAACTGCACCCGGTTGGCCGCGTTGCTGGAAGCTCCTGGATTCGCCGGCATTGGCGTGGCTCCGTTCGGTGTCAGGGCCGGGACGATACGCGGGCGCCCGCGCGGCCGCGCAGGAGGGCGCGGATCCCGAAGTAGGTGAAGGCGTCCTTGAGATTGGAGAAGAGCCGCTGGAGGCGCCCCATCTCCTGGCTGGTCACGTACTCCATCGTGTACACCACGCGGCGCTCTCCCTCCTGCGAGGGGCTCACCCCGTGGTAGACCTTGTCACCGTTGAAGATCACCATCGAGCCGGGCTCGGTGGCCACCGCGAGATCGACCGGGGCGCGGCCGGGCTGCCGCGTGTGCAGCCGGCACTGGAGCCGGCTCGACGAGTCCTGCACGAGCCCGAACAGCACGGTGTAGCGCGCGCCCCGATAGTAGGACGTGTCGTAGTGGTAGCCCATGTGGTCGCCGGGCTCGGTGTAGAAGTAGAGCGCGCAGGCGTGCGGATCCTCGTTCGGGCAGAGCTTGAGGTCGGCCCGCACCAGCCCGCTCAGGAACCGGCGGAACCGCTCGGAGTGGTAGAAGGCGAACAGCGCGGGGCCCTCGTCGGCGATTGCGTATTGGCTGACGCTGCCGCCCTTCTTGTGGCGCGGGATGTAGTTGCGGTTGAGGCCGGGCTCGAGCCGGCGCACGTCGTCGAGCAGCGCCCCCACCGCGACCGCGGGCAGGAACCGGGGGATGAAAAGGAACTCGTCCTGCGTCCAGTACTCGCGCTCGAGCGCCGGCACGTCGAGACGGTCGAGGGCCGCGTCGATCTCGGCGGCAAACGCGCGCGTCGCGGGCGTGGTCACCGGCGCTCCACCTGCACCAGGTTGGAGTGGAGCGCCGGCCCGCCGCCCATGTCCGCGGTGCGGTCGTCGGTGAGCGCGTTGACCCCGCGCCGGCCCGGCTGGTGCTTGTTCCACCAGATCCCCTCCACCACCGCCACCCCCTCGCGCGTGTCGTCGGTCAGCTCGGCGGTGAACCGCGCCTCGCCGCGCGCGCTACGCACCACCACCGCGTCGCCGGTCCGGATGCCGCGAGAGGCGGCGTCCGCGGGATGGAGCAGCACCGCGGGACCGCGCTGGCGGCGGCGCAGCAACTCGGACTGGCTGAACGACGAGTTGAGGAAGAAGCGGTTGGGCGGCACGATGCACTGCAGCGGATAGCGCCGGGTCAGCTCGGTGTGCTCGGGGCCCTCGACCAGCGGCGTGTAGGTGGGCAGCGCGGGCAGGCCCGCCTGGGCGAGCGTCTCCGACAGGAACTCGACCTTGCCGGACGGCGTCGGCGCCCCGTCCGCGAAGGGCAGGTACGGGCGGCCCAGGCGGAGCCGCACCGAGTGCTCGGCCTCGAGCCGTTCCAGCGTGATGCCCTCGATCGAGGGATCCCCCGAGGCGAGCGCCTCGCGGATGAGATCGTCCACGCTCTTGCTGAAGTGCGGGTCCCGCAGCCCCAGCGCCGGCGCGAGCAGACGGGTCACGTCCCAGTTCGAGCGCGACTCGCCCTCCGGGGCGATCACCGGGCGGGCGAGCTGCACGTAGAAGTGGCCGTAGGACTTGTAGCAGTCGGTGTGCTCCATGGACGTGGTGGCGGGGAGCACGAGATCGGCGTAGTCGGTGGTGTCGGTGAGGTGCTGCTCGTGCACGACCGTGAAGAGATCCTCGCGGGCCAGCCCCTGGAGGACCGGCTCCTGGTTGGGCGTGATCGAGGCCGGGTTTGCGTTGTAGACGTAGAGCGCCTTGACCGGCGGGGCCAGATTCGGATCGGTGAGGGCGCGCCCGAGCTGGATCATGTTGATCACGCGCGGCGCCGGCTGGGGCATGAGGTCCGGCCGCTCGACCACCGCGTTGGAGAGGCCGAAGGCGCTGCTCGACGCCAGCAGGGCGCCGCCCGCGGGATCCGCGTAGGCCCCGGTCAGCGCGGGCAGGCACGCGATGGTCCGGCAGGTCATCCCGCCGTTGTCGTGGCGCGAGAGCCCGATGCCGACCCGGAGGAACGAGGCGCGCGTCGACCCGTAGCGGTGGGCGAAGGCCACGATCTCATCCGCGGTGAGTCCGGTGATCGCGGCCACCCGCTCGGGATCGTACTGCTTGACGTGCTGGGCCAGCGCGGTGAAGCCGAGGGTCGCGCGCTGGATGTAGTCCTGATCCACCCGCCCCTCGCCGATCAGCACGTGCATCACGCCCAGGGCCAGGGCTCCGTCGGTCCCCGGTCGCGGCATGAGATGCCAGTCGGCCTGCCGCGCGGTCGGGGTGCGGTACGGATCGATGCAGACCACGAAGGCGCCGCGGCGGCGCGCCTGCTTCACCAGCGTCATCGCGTTGATGTGGGTGTGGGAGGCGTTGATGCCCCACAGCACGATCAGGTCCGAGTTCACCATCTGCTCGGAGTCGTTGCCGGTCACGGTGCCCAGGGTGCCCTGCCAGCCCGCGTAGGCGGTGCTCACGCAGATGGTGCGGTCGAGCCGCGAGGCTCCAAGCGCGTAGAAGAGCGCGTGGCCCGCCCGGTTCTGGACGAGGCCGAGGGTGCCGCCATAGGAGTACGGCAGGATGGCCTCGGCGCCCCACTGGGCGATCACGCGCCGCCAGCGGTGGGCGATCTCGTCCACCGCCTCGTCCCAGCCGATCGGCTCGAAGCGCCCCTCGCCCTTGGCCCCGACGCGCCGGAGGGGCGTGAGCACCCGGGTCGGCCCGTAGACTCGCTCGGCGTAGTCGTGGACCTTGCCGCAGATCACGCCGCGGGTGAAGGGGTGCCGGGCATCGCCGACGACGTCGGTGATGCGCCCCGCCTCCACCGTGACCTGGAGCGCGCACTGCGACGGGCAATCGTGGGGACACACCGACGGCAGCGTGGTTCGCATCGAGACGTTAGATTATCATGGGCCATGCGCGAGCACCCCTTCCAGAGCCCCGAGGCCCGCCGGCTCGCGCTGCTCTTCGCGATCGTCTACTTCGCCCAGGGCATGATCTACCTGCCCGACCAGGTCGTCTCGATCGTGTTCAAGGAGCGCGGCCTCACCGCCGGCCAGCTCGCCGCGTTCACCTGGATCACCACGATCCCGTGGTTCATCAAGCCGGTCTACGGCCTCCTGTCGGACTTCGTGCCCCTCTTCGGCACGCGACGGCGGAGCTACTTCCTGCTGATGTCCGGGATGGCCGCGGCGTCCGCGCTCGCGCTGAGCCTGATGCCGGGCGCGTCCTACGCCTGGCTCGCGACCATGATCACCCTGCTCTGGCTGGGGGTGGGCTTCACCGACGTCCTGACCGACGCGCTGATGGTGGAGAACGGCAAGCGGGTGGGACTGACCGGCGCGTTCCAGTCCGTACAGTGGGGCGCGCTGAGCGCGGCCTCGATCCTGGTCGGGGTGGGCGGCGGCTACCTCGCCGAGCGCCGCGCCTTCGCGGCCGCGTTCGCGGTGGTGGCCTGTTTCCCGATCGTCTCGTTCCTGATGGCCCTCCTGGTCGTGCGCGAGGCGCCCGCGCGCCCGAGCCTCGAAGGCTTCGGCGAGACCTGGACCGCGGTCCGCAACTCGCTCGGGCGGCGCGAGCTGTGGGCGGTGGCGGGCTTCACGTTCTTCTGGGCGTTCAGCCCGTCGTTCGGGCCCGCGTTCTTCTACTACGAGACCGACGTCCTCGGCTTCTCCCAGACCTTCATCGGCGTGCTCTCCTCGCTGGGGGCCGCCGCGAGCATCGTGGGCGCGTGGGCCTACGCGCGCCTGTCGCAGCGGCACTCGCTCAAGCGCCTGATCGTGTGGTCCATCGGAGCCGGCGTGCTGGGCACCCTCGCCTACCTCGTCTACCGGGGACCCGTGTCGGGCATCGTCATCACGGTGGTCTTCGGCGCGATCGGCATGACCGCGCAGCTCGCCTTCCTGGACCTGGCCGCCAAGGCCTGCCCGCGTCACGCGGAAGCCACGTTCTTCGCGCTCCTGATGTCGGTCTACAACCTCGGCACGCGGAGCGGGGAATGGACCGGCGCCAACCTCTACGACTGGCTGGGGTATGCGCCCTTGGTGCTGATCTCGACCGCGTTCACCGCGGCCGCGTGGCTCCTGGTCCCGCTCGTGCCCATCGACGCCATCCAGGCCGCCGCTCAGGAGTCCGAGCGCTCCTCCCGCTCGACCGCTTCCTTGGCCGACTCGTAGGAGCGCCGCAGCCAGCGAATGGCCCGCCCGGTGTCGCGCGGGTCCTCCACGCGGCACTCGACCCAGCCCATCGCGCTCATGCGCCGGTGGGGCGAGCAGCCGGCCGCGAGCGCGCGCCGCTGATCCTCCGGGGCGAGGCGGATCCACAGATCGCTGTCCTTGGCGCGCAGCGGGAAGCACGCGAACAGGCGGGGACCCACGAAGTACCCCCAGCGCCCGAACATCGGGGTGATCCGGACCCGGGGCCACTTGCCGAGCGTCTGGTTCAGCTCGGCCGCGGGTCCGGTCCCGCGAACGGCCGGCGCGGGTCCACGCTAGCTCAGGGGATTCGTGGGGCCGAGGGCGGTGAGCCCGCCGTCCACGATCGTCGTGTAGCCGGTCACCGCCTCGTTGGCGAGGAGGAACACCACCGCCTGCGCGGCTTCCTCCACCGTGACCGGGCGGCCGATCGGCGTGAGGGTGCCGATCTGGGCGAGCAGGTCCTGGGTGATCAGGCCGCCGCCGAAGCCGGTGGCGAGCAAGCCCGGCGCCACCGCGTTGACCCGGATGCGCGAGGGCGCGAGCGCGCGGGCCAGCGACTTGGTGAGCGCGTCGAGGCCCGCCTTGGACGCGGCGTAGGCCATGGACGAGCCGGTGCCGGTGAACGTCGCCACCGACGTGATGTTGACGATGGCCCCGCCGCCCCGCCGCTCCATGTGGGGCACCGCGGCGCGCGCGCAGTAGAAGGCGCCGCGCAGGTTGGTCTTGAGCACGCGGTCCCAGATCTCGTCGGTCAGCGCGTCGAGCTGCCGGTGCGGGACGCGCTGCGTCCACCCCGCGTTGTTCACCAGGCAGTCGAGGCCGCCCAGCTCGCGCACGACCAGGTCGGCCATCGCCCGCACCTCGGCGTCGCGCGTGATGTCGGCCTGGACCGGCAGGGCGCGCGCGCCCGCCTGCTCGGCGAGCTTGACCGTCTCGTGGGCGGCCGCCTTCGACGTCGAGTAGTTGATCGCCACCGCGGCGCCTTCGCGGGCCAGCGCCAGCACCGTCGCGCGCCCGATGCCGCGGGCGCCCCCGGTGACCAGCGCGACCTTCCCGGAAAGCCTCGGTCCCGCCGGCGTCATGCGGGAGGGATCAGGGGAAGTGGTACCGGGAGATGTGGAGATGCACTCCGTGGGATGACTGGGGCTCGACGGTCAGCTCGCCCGCCCCGAGCAGCAGCGCGGCCTGGGCCCGCTCGAGTCGCGCGACCAGCGGCGGCATGTCGGGCGCCACCATGGACAGCGCGACCATGCCTTCCATCCCGCCCACCTCGCTGGCCGGCACCATCAGGAGCGTGCTGCCGCCGGGCCAGCCGAGCATGGTGCGCGGACCGCCGTTGACCTCGACCTCGGGCAGGCCGAAGAGATCCTGGTAGGTCTTGGCGGTGTCGTGCGGCGCGGGCGACCCGATCACGAGGCGCTTGAAGCGCACCGGCGACTCCGCGTGCGCCGCGCCGGACGCGGGAGTGGCCAGCTCCACGAGCACGCCGTGGCACGCGCTGGGATGCAGGAACCCGATGCGGCCGGCGAGCCCCTCGCGCGGCGCGCGGTCGAGCAGGGCCACGCTCTTGGAGTGCAGCGCGCTCAGGTCACCCGCCACGTCCGGGGTCTTGAAGCAGAGGTGGTGGAGCCCTTCCCCGCGCTTGGCGAGGAACTTCCCGATGGGGCTCTCGGCGCCGAGCGGCTCCAGCAGCTCGATCTCGCTGTCGCCCGCGGCCAGCAGCGCCGCGCGCACGCCCTGTTCCTTGACCGTCGCCTCGCGCACGAGCGGCAGGCCCAGCGTGTCCCGCCAGAAACCGTAGGCTCGCGAGAGGCTCTTCACCGCGATCCCGACGTGGTGGATGCTGGTCACCATGGCGTGCTCACGACGCTCACGCTAGCCGACGAGGCCCGAATTTTCAAGGTCTTTCGCCCTCAGGCCTGGGAAAAGAGCTTCTCGCTCGGCACGGGCGGCATCGAGACCAGCCCCGCGTTCTCCTCGACGTGGGCCAGGCTGCGCATTCCGCAGAGCGCGGTCCCCACCCCGGGCGTGGACCGCACGAACTGGAGCGCGCGCTGCGCGTCCGTCCGGAGCCCTTCCAGCACCTGCGCGAGGGCCGGCGGGAGGTTCTGGGCCAGCTTGCCCTGCAGGATCGATGCGGAGGTCATCACGTAGAGGCCGAGCTGCTCGGCCGCCTGCATGACCGGGATGGTCGCGGTGCCCACGCGCTGGTTGGCCACCGTGATCGCCTCGGTCATCGCGAGGTTGTAGGGGAGCTGGATCACGCCGAAGTGGTGCCGGTCGCCCGCCACCTCGCGCGCCAGGCCCACCAGCGCGGGCAGCGAGAGATGGTCGGGTGCGGTCGCGGGCTGCCGGAACCCGGTCCAGGTGGCGGCGCCGTACCAGCGGATCTTGCCGTCGCCCACCGCGCTCTCCAGGAACTCGAAGGCGGCCCGCATGCGCGCCTGGAAGGTCGCCTGGTCCATCGCGCCGAGCTGGGTCTCGGGGTTGTGCACGAAGTAGACGTCGATGGTCTCCACGCTCAGGTTGGCGCGGCTCCGGTCGAGCTGATCGGCGAGGTAACGCGGGGCGATGCAGTGCCCGTCGCCCACCACCTCGTCGGGCTTGACGATCCCCGCCTTCACGTAGGCATCCACCGGGTGGGGCATGAACCCGCCCTTGGTCGCGATCAGGACGTCCTCGCGCGCGATCCGCACCTCTCGGGCCAGCGCGCGGAGCACCGCCCCCACGTTGCGCTCGCTGCGCTGGCGCCGGTAGTTGATCGCGGAGTCCACCACGTTGAATCCGAGCTCGAGCGCGCGCCGCACCGCGGCCTGGTAGGCGTGGTCGGTCGCCTCGTCCTCCGCGCCCAGGTAGGTGCCGATCCCGAGCGAGGACAGGGTGAGGCCCTGCCACGTCCGGAAATGGCCCTCGCCCGCCCGGGCCCCGCGCCGCGTACGATAGCCCGCGGTGCCCTCCACCGTCGCGAAGCCCCGGATCGCCGCCGCGTCCGCCATCACGTCTCCCGGTACACGAGCAGGATCAGCCCGATCGCGGTGAAGGCCGCGGCCCAGATCCATCCCGGAATACGCCCGTCGGCGGCGGGCAGCCGCACCTCGAGCCAGCGCCCCCAGGCCATGACCACGCCGAGGAGCCCCATGGGCGCGTGCGAGACCTCGGCGAGGAACTCGCTCTTCAGGTTGAACATCGCGTGCGAGTGGGTCAGGAGCAGGGCGCCGCCCGAGGCGCAGAGCAATGGGAAGACGAGCCGCCCGCCGGGTCGCGTGAGCCGCGCCGAGCGCACCATCCACTCGAACACCGCGAGCGACACCACCAGCAGGACGACCAGGCGATGCTGCAGCACGTCGGGCAGGACCATGCTCTCCCAGAATCCGGCCGGCCCCAGGGGCCAGGCCCGTGGATCGTTGCGCACGAACAGGAACGCGGCCAGGCCGAGGAAGCCGAGCGGCCAGTGCCGCGCCCAGCGCGCGCGGCCCGTCCGATCGAGGAGCGCGAGCAGCCCCATGGTGAAGACGAAGAAGCCCGCCGAGTGGTGATTGTACTCGGACCACGCGTACTCTTCCGGCTGGCGCGTGGCCAGGGTGTCTTCCATCGGCGCCGCCGCGGCCAGGAGCTGCGCGATCGGCGGCGAGCTGAGCCGCGGCATCGCGGGCCGGAAGCGGGCGGCCACCTCGGCCGGGGTAGCGCGATCGGCCACCACGTCCACCGACGGCGGCAGCGAGGTGAGCGAGGCGGCCGCGAGCAGCAGCGTGAGACCCAGGCCCACCTCCGCCTCGATGAAGGCGGGCACGCGCGAGGCGATCGCCCGGGCGCCCGCCTCGCCCCTGCGCAGGATGAGGAGATTCAACCCGCCCAGCACCAGGGCGCAGCCCAGCAGCGCCACCTTGGTCAGCACCATGACCCCGTAGCCGGTGCCGATGAGGCCGCCCCAGCCGCCGACATAGTTGATCGACAGGTAGAGGCCGGGCGCCAGCACCAGGATCAGGGCGCCGATGGCGACGACCGAGAAGCGCGCGAGCACGCGCGCACCGAGCGGCTCGGCGGCCGGGCCGTCCGCGCGCCGCCAGAGCAGGGCGAAGCCGACCAGGTGGAGCAGCCCCCCGACCCAGACCATCGCGCCGAGCTGATGCAGCACGGTGCCCAGCATGAGGGGGCCGCGGTCGTGGAGCCGGCTCACCGCGTGGGCGAGCCACGCCGCGTTCGCCATGAGGAGGCCGCCCAGGACGAGCGCCACCGCCCAGGCGCGCGCGCGGTCCGGAGCGCGCCGGATCCACGGCACCGTCGCCGCGAGGCCGAGGGCCAGCGCGACGCGGCCGAGCCCGGCCAGGCCGAACTCGGTGGTGAGGAACTCGCGCAGCGGCCAGCGCCCCGAGTCCTCGGCGAGGGCCCAGGGGTGCACGAGCAGCAGGAGAAGGAGCTCGGCGCCCGCCGCGAGCAGCGCTCCCGCCATGACGAGGGTGAGCGCGCGGCCGCGGGCCGCGGCCGTGAGGCCGGTCGCGCCGGCCGGCGGCCGCAGCACCAGCCGCAGGTAGACGAGGCCGCCGACCGCCGCGGCGAGGCCCACCGTCCCGAACCCGCGCAGCAGGACGTCGAGAAAGCCCGCCAGCTGCGTCATGCCGCTAGCGGCCGTCGCCGACCGTGAAGCGCAGCGCGCCCTCGGTGATGTGACCGTCCACCGCGAGCACGCGATAGCGCAGAACGTAGACCCCGGGACCCAGGGGCCCGAGCGGGATCGTGAGCCGGTCGGGCGTGGCCTCCGCGTCGCCGGCGGGCACCGCCACCGCCACCGGCGCCCGGTCCGCGACGGCCAGGGTCACCCGCGTGAAGCGCTTCTCGATCCGGCTATTGAAGCGGAGGGTCACCAGCGACGGGGCGTGTGACAGCACCGCCTCGTGGCTCGGGGAGGACTCGAGCACGATCGCGTGCGACGAGGCCACCCGGGGCGTGGCGAGCGTGAAACAGGCCGTCAGCAGCAGGGCCGCCGCGACGGCCGCCCGGAACACGAACGCCACGCCGATCAGCGCCAGTCGTCCAGCACCAGATCGCTGGCGTCTTCGTAGTCCTCCTGCTTGCCCCGCTTCATGCGGACCATGGTGAAGTCCACGTGATAGCCGCGCTCGAGCAGCGTCTGGTACGCGGTCCAGTAATACGTGTAGGCGGGCACCACCACCCGCTGGAGCTGGCCGGCGGTGGCCAGGTCTTCCACCCCGGCGAGCAGGGCCTGCAGGTGCTCGGGCTTCCGATGGGCGCTGTCGATGGCGAGCAGCTTGACGTAGGCGCTGCCGTGCGGCGCCTCGCTGTTGGGCGGCAGGTGGCAGACCGCGAAGCCGATCACCTCGCGGCCCTTCTCGAGCAGGAGCGTGTCGCCGAGGGTGAGGCCGTCGACGATCTCGATCTCCTTGCTCACGTCGAGCCCGCGCCAGAAGTGATTGGTGATGCGCCGCACCTTCTGCATCACCTGCTTCTTGCGCGCCTCCTCCAGGGTGGAGTACCGGCGCACCGCGGCCGGGGCCTTGGGCGCGGGCTTCGGCCCGCCGACCGGCGTCCGGTCGAGCGCCTTGCTCGTCACCACCACCAGGCCCTTCGGCTTGTAGCCGTACTTCTGGTAGAAGATCAGGTGCTTGGGGCTGTAGGGGTAGGTCGCCAGTCCCTGCAGCGTCGCCTTGTTCTCGTCGAAGAACTCCTGGCAGGCACTCAGGAGCTGCTGGCCGATGTCCTGGTTCTGGTAGTGGGTCAGCACCGCCACCGGGCCGATCACGCCCACCGTGCCCCACATCACCGCGACCGCGGCGCCCACGATCTTGCCGTCGCCCTCCTCGGCCACGAAGCAGCCCCACGGCTCCATGAGCCAGCGATGGTGCACGTACTGGGCTCCGCCGAACACCTGGCGCGGCCGCGTGCCCACCTGCCGCTCGAAGAAATCGCCGAAGGCCTGCTCGATGACGTCGCGGACCTTGGAGAGATCGCCCTTCCGGACGCGGCGGATCTTGATGAGCGGCGAGCGGCCCTGCGAGTCGAGGCCCGGGCGATCGACGGTCGCCCTCATGATTTCTCCGGCACGCCCGCGAGCTCCTCGAGCAGCGTGATCACGCCGGAGTGATCGAGTCCGCCCTGGCCCTTGACCCGCATGGCGTTGAACAGCTCCTGCACCACCGCGGTGGTGGGGAGCGGCACGCCGAGGGCACGGGACGACTCCATGATGAGGCCCAGGTCCTTGAAGTGCAGGTCGATCTTGAAACCCGGGTTGTAGGTCCCCGACACGTAGTTGGCCGTCTTCTGCTCGAGGCACTTGGAGCCGGCCAGCCCGCCGCCCAGCGCCTTGAGCGTGAGCGCGCGATCGAGCCCCGCCTTGCGCGCGAGCGTGAGCGCCTCGCCGAGCGCGGTGAGGTTCACCGCGACGATGATCTGGTTGGCGAGCTTGGTGAACCCGCCCGCGCCGAGCGGCCCCAGGTGCGTGATCGTCTTGCCGAGCGCCTGGAAGACCGGCAGCGCCGCGTCGAAGTCGGCCTTCTCGCCGCCCACCATGATCGACAGCGCGGCGTCGATCGCCCCCTTCTCGCCGCCCGAGACCGGCGCGTCGAGCATGCGCACGCCCTTCGCGCCGAGCGCCTTGCCCACCTTCTGGGAGACCAGCGGCGAGATCGTGGACATGTCCGCGAAGAGCTGCCCGCGCTTGACACCCTCGATCAGGCCGTCCTTGCCGAGGGCCACCAGCTCCACGTCCGGGGAGTTCGGCAGCATGGTGATGACGACGTCGGACTGGGCCGCGACGTCCTTCGGGCTCGAGGCCGACTTGGCCCCTGCCCCGACCAGCTCCTGCACCGGGCCCTGGCTCCGGCTGTGGACAACCAGTGGATATCCGGCCTTCAGCAGGTTCTTGGCCATGGGACGACCCATGATACCAAGCCCAATGAATCCAACGACTTGCGCCATGGTGACCTCGTGGGGACCGGATTGGGAGGAGCTGCAGCGGCCCGGAGGATGGAGTAACACAGAGGCGCGCGATGAGTCAAGCCATTCCCGGCCCCATTGACAGGCGCGCCCGTCTCTGCGACTCTTCCGGTCGTGAAATCGACGCGTGCCGGCGCCTGGTCCTGGTGGTGGCCCTCCCCCTGAGGGGCGGGCCCGCCGGCTCAAGCACGTGCGCGAGTGACCTAGGCGAGACCGGAGCCGCCCCCACGCTGGGGCGGCTTGTGTGTTCTCTCGCCCCCGCCTGGGAGCCGGCTCCTTGGAAAGGGAGATTCCGGCCATGACCAGTGACAGCTACCTCACCGGCGGCGGCATCCGCGTCCACCGGACCGTCGAGCCCATCCCGATGGCGAACGCGATCGAGCCGGTCGTGGACGCCCTCGACGCGCGGCGCGGCGTGCTCCTCGCGTCGAGCTACGAGTACCCCGGCCGCTACACCCGGTGGGACATGGGGTTCGTGGATCCGCTCCTCGCGCTGGTGGCCCGCGGCCGCCGGCTCCGCGCGGAGGCGCTCAATCCCCGCGGCCTCGTCCTGCTCCCCGCCATCGCCCAGGCGCTCCAGGGCCTCGATCAGATCGAGGACTTCGAGCGGACGGACGACGCGGTGGCGGTGACCGCGCGGGCCCACGCGGCGGGCTTCGCGGAAGAGGATCGAAGCCGCCAGCCCTCGGTGTTTTCGCTGCTCCGCGCGCTGATCGCGCTCTTCCGCCACCCCGAGGAGCCGCACCTCGGGCTCTACGGCGCCTTCGGCTACGATCTCGCGTTCCAGTTCGAGCCGATCCGCGCGCGGCTGCCGCGCCCGGCCGACCAGCGCGACCTCGTCCTCTACCTGCCCGACGAATTGCTCATCGTGGACCACCGCCGCGAGGTGGCCCAGCGGCGGCGCTACGACTTCGAGGTGGGCGGCCGCGCCACCGCCGGCCTGCCGCGCGCGGCGGCGGCCTCGCGCCCATTCGCCGGGGCCGCGACGGTGCCCCGCACGGGCGACCACGCGCCCGGCGCGTACGCGGCGGTCGTCCGCGTGGCCCGCGAGGCCTTCAAGCGCGGCGATCTCTTCGAGGTGGTCCCCGGCCAGACCTTCTTCGAGCCCTGCCCCTCGCCCCCATCGGAGCTCTTCCGGCGCCTGCGCGAGCGCAACCCCGCCCCCTACGGCTTCCTGATGAACCTGGGCGACGCCGAGTACCTGGTGGGCGCCTCTCCGGAGATGTACGTGCGGGTGGACGGCGACCGCGTGGAGACGTGCCCGATCTCGGGCACGATCGCGCGCGGCCGCGACGCCATCGCGGACGCGGCCCAGATCCAGGCCCTGCTCAACTCGGCCAAGGACGAGTCCGAGCTCACGATGTGCACCGACGTGGACCGCAACGACAAGTCGCGCATCTGCGTCCCGGGCACCGTGCGGGTGATCGGCCGGCGCCAGATCGAGATGTACGCGCGGCTCATCCACACCGTGGACCACGTGGAGGGACGACTCCGTCCCGGCTTCGACGCGCTCGACGCCTTCCTCGCGCACACGTGGGCGGTCACCGTCACCGGTGCTCCGAAGGCGTGGGCCATGCAGTTCCTGGAGGACCACGAGCGGTCGCCCCGCGCCTGGTACGGCGGCGCGGTCGGGCTGCTCGGCTTCGACGGCAACCTCAATACCGGGCTCACCCTCCGTACGATCCGGGTCAAGGACGGCGCGGCCGAGGTGCGGGCCGGGGCCACGCTCCTCTACGACTCCGACCCCGACGCCGAGGAGGAGGAGACGCGGCTGAAGGCCTCCGCGTTCCTCGACGCCCTCCGTCGCCCCCGCGGGCTGGAGGCGGGCGCGCGGGTCGAGGCCGCGCGCGGCGGCGCGGGCCGGCGCGTGCTCCTGGTGGACCACCAGGATTCCTTCGTCCACACGCTCGCGAACTATCTTCGCCAGACCGGCGCCGAGGTCACCACGCGGCGGGCCGGGTTCCCGGCGAGCGTGCTCGACGAGCTGCGCCCCGACCTGGTGGTGCTCTCGCCCGGCCCGGGCACCCCGAGCGATTTCGATCTGTCCGGCACGTTGAAGGCGCTGCTCGCGCGCGGAATCCCCACGTTCGGGGTCTGCCTGGGGCTGCAGGGCCTGGTCGAGCACCTGGGCGGCGAGCTCGGGGTCCTCGACTATCCGATGCACGGCAAGGCCTCGCGCATCCAGGTCCGGGGTGGGCGGCTGTTCGCCGGTCTCCCGGGCGAGTTCACCGCGGGCCGCTACCATTCCCTCTTCGCGATCCGCGAGAAGCTCCCGTCCGTGCTGGAGGTGACCGCGGAGAGTGAGGACGGCGTCGTGATGGCGGTGGAGCACGTCCACCTGCCGCTGGCCGCGGTGCAGTTCCACCCCGAGTCCATCATGTCGCTCGAGGGCGACGTCGGGCTCCGGCTGCTGCGGAACGTGGTGACCGGGATGATCGCGGACCGGGCTAGCGGATCCGCGGCGGCTCCTCCTGCGCCCGGCGGCGCACCCATTCCGGGTCGAGCTCGCTGATCTGCCAGCCGCGGCCGGCCTGGCGGCTCATCCGGAACCGGACCGGGCCCTGGCCGGGATCGCGGTAGGTGACCCAGACGTCCGGCCCCGCGCTCGAGATCTGGAACGCGCGGAAGACCGCGACCGTGCCCACCGGCAGCGCAAGGGCGGTGGCCTGGACGCCCGCGCGCTCCACGCTGCGCCGGATCTCGAGGCGCACCCGCGTCATCACCTGCGGCCGTAGCCGGCGCTTGGCCATGCTGGCGGCGAGCTGCCGCCCGGCCGTCTCGGCGGCGCTGGTGGGCTCGGGCTGGCGCGCGAGGTAGTCGGCCACGATGACCTCGGTGGCCCCGTCCGCGATCCGCTCCACGTCGAAGTAGTGCTCGGCCTCGGCCACGTCGTGCCGCTGCATCGCCACTCCCAGGCGGTAGAGCGCGTAGCGCGGGCTGGACGCGGCGTAGAGCCCGGCGAGCGCGGCCAGCACGAGCACCGCGGCCGGCACACCCCACGCCCACGCGCGTCTCGACATCGCCCGCCCACGCTATCCCAGCCGCGGCCGCCCGCGCAACCGCCCCCGGAAGGACGGGCTTGACCGCGCGCCGCCGTCTAGTGTATTAATATTTACTATGAAGAATATATATGCACCGGAAGGCGGCGAGACCGGACGCCGGCGGCGCGAGATCCTCGCCCTCGTCGGGCAGGGCGGGGTGCGCTCGCAGGAGGAGCTGCAGCGCCGGCTGCGCCGGCGCGGGATCGCGGTCGCCCAGCCGACCCTGTCCCGCGACCTCAAGACGCTCGGGCTCGCCAAGACCCCGACCGGCTACGTGACCACCCCCGCGGGCGCCTTCGTGCCCGCGGAGACACGGCGCTCCGCCCTCGAGCGGGCGGTGGGCGAGTTCGTGCTCTCGGTGCGCGCCGCCGCCTCGCTGGTGGTGATCCGCACGCCGCCCGCGGGCGCCCATCCCCTCGCCCGCGTCCTCGACGAGGCCCTGCTGCCCGAGGTGGTCGGCACCATCGCGGGCGACGACACCGTGTTCGTGGCCGCCACCGGGCCGGCCGCCGCCCGGCTCCTCGAGCGGCGGCTGCGCGCCCCCCTCGCGGCCCGGAAGGGAGCGTGAGCCTCATGCACCACGAGCGGCACGACGGCGGCATCCTGGTCACCACCGATCCCGCGCGGCTCGACCTCGACGCGGTCCACGACTTCCTCGCCGGGTCGTCCTACTGGGCCACCGGGATTCCTCGCGAGGTCATGGAGCGCTCCATCCGCCACTCGATCTGCTTCGGCGCCTTCGACGGCGGCCGGCAGGTGGGATTCGCGCGCGTCATCAGCGACCGCGCCACGTTCGCCTACGTGTGCGACGTCTTCGTGCTCCCCGGCCAGCGGGGGCGCGGCGTCGGCGCGCGGATCATGGCCTGCATCACCAGTCATCCCGAGCTACAGAACCTGCGCCTCTGGACCTTGTTCACGCGGGACGCCCACGGGCTCTACCGCCAGCACGGCTTCCGCGACGCGCGCCACCCGGACCGGCTCATGGAGCGGCGCGCCGAGCGCCCCGACGCCCTGAGCGAGGCCGGCCATTCCCACGAAGAGAGGACAGCATGAGCACTGATCTGACGGCAGTCATGAAGGTGGCGGACCGGCCCCCCGTGGTCATGGTGGAGGGCCACGGCTCCTGGCTCCAGGACGAGGAGGGCAAGGCCTACCTCGACTTCGTGCAGGGCTGGGCGGTGAACTGCCTCGGGCACTCCCCGTCCGTGATGATCGAGGCGATCGCCTTCCAGGCCGGGCGGCTGATCAACTGCAGCCCCGCCTACTACAACGCGGAGATGGCGCGGCTGGCGGGCCTGCTCGCCGATCGCGCCGGCCTCGCCCAGGTGTTCTTCTGCAACAGCGGCGCGGAGGCCAACGAGGGCGCGATCAAGCTGGCGCGGAAGTGGGGGACGCAAAACCGCGACGGCGCCCACGAGATCATCACGATGGATCACGGCTTCCACGGCCGCACGCTGGCCACCATGGCCGCCTCCGGCAAGCCGGCGTGGGAGATGCTCTTCGAGCCCAAGGTCAGCGGCTTCACCAAGGTGCCGCTCGGCGACCTGGACGCGGTGAAGCGCGCGATCACCCCGCGCACGGTGGCGGTCATGCTCGAGCCCATCCAGGGCGAGGCCGGCGTCTACCCGGCGGGCGACGACTTCATCCGCGGGCTCCGGGCGCTGACGAAGGAAGCCGGCCTGCTCCTGATCCTCGACGAGATCCAGACCGGCATCGGCCGGACCGGGCGCTTCTTCGCCTTCGAGCACGCGGGGATCAAGCCCGACATCCTGACCCTGGGCAAGGGGCTGGGCGGCGGCGTGCCGCTGGCGGCCCTCGTGGCCGCCGAGGAGGTGTGCTGCTTCGAGTACGGCGACCAGGGCGGCACGTTCAACGGCTCTCCGCTGATGACCGCCATCGGCAACGCAGTGGTCGAGACGGTGGGCCGCCCCGCCTTTTTGGCCGACGTGACCGCCAACGGCGAGTACCTGATGGATCGGCTCCGCGAGCTGTCCGCCACCCTCGGCCACGGCGAGGTACGCGGGCGCGGCCTGCTCATCGCGCTCGAGCTGAAGGGCAAGGACGCCAGCAAGGTCGCACGGACCGCGATGGACCACGGCCTCCTGATCAATGCGCCACGCCCCGACACGCTGCGCTTCATGCCCGCGCTGAACGTGACACGCGACGAGATCGACCAGATGCTCTTCCTGCTTGCGATGGTGCTGCGCGAGAGCTAGCTCACCGGCGGGGCCGCGGGGGCCTCTACGCCCCTTCAGCCCCAGCTACCCGCCCATGAACTGGCCGAGCAGCGTGATGCGCTCGCCGCCGGTCAGCGGGGTGTCCAGCTCGTAGGTCACGCCGAGGACCTCGTCATTGACCAGGACCTCGATGTGGGAGCCGAGCTCGGAGTGGTCGGGACTCCAGAGGGCGGAGTCGAGCTCCGGGAAGCGCTTGGTGAACCGGCGAAGGACCGTGCGCGGGGTGTCCCCTCGCCCGATGTCCTCGTCGAAGAGCTTGCTACCGGTCCCGTCGCCGCCGGCGTGCTTGGTGACCCAGGTCGTGACTTCTATGTGCGCTCGGCTCGCCTGCGGCTGCGCCTCGCCAGATGACATATCCGCTCGGCTCGCCTGCGGCTGCGCCTCGCCAGGCAACTGCCTGCTCTCCTTCGTCTACTTCTTCCCGTAGAGGTCTTTGGCGAGCCAGCCGAGGTCGAGGGAGTGCAGGAGCTCTTTCTTGGGCTTGCCGGTCTTGCGGTCGTAGTTGACCGTTTCGTACCAGACTTCGAGCATGCGGTCCCACTGCTTGCGGACGTCGTGCTCCTTGGCGGGACCGTCCACCGGCTGCGAGCCATAGCGGGCGGAGGGGTACTCCACGTCGGGGCCGATGCCGCAGCGGAGGTTGAAGGCGCGCAAGATCGCGGCGGTGCGATTGCCGAAGCGCACCGCGTCCTTCAGGCGGAAGTCCCAGCCGGTGGCGGCGGCGAGCGCGCTGGCCAGATTGGCCATGCGGGTGCGGAAGGTGAACGAGCAGCCGCCCAGGGAGTCCTCGAAGTGGCGCCGGCCGCGGATCATGCCGACTAGCTTGGCCACCTGCTCGCCGTCGAAAGGATTGATGCGGCCGGGGGCGCCCACCTCGGTCTGGAACGTGGGGTTGGCGCTCTCCATCGTCCCGTTGGACGACGTGCACGTGTCGAGCATCTCCTCCCATCGACCCCGGTGATCATGACCTCTGGGAGAGGCGCCCTTCATGGTGTAGACCGCGCACTCGGCCGCCTTGCCGCCGATCTTCTCGGAAGCGCGCTTGACGCCCTCGGCCAGGATGTCGCCGAAGCCCTGCCGGTGGCTGATCATCTGGAGCAGCTTGTTGGCGCCCTCGACGTCGCCCCACGTGAGACGGAAGCCCACCTGCTTCTCGGTGAGATATCCCTTCTCCATGCACTCCATCACCCAGCCGCAGACCCAGCCGAACTCGTTGACGTCCACGCAGGCCCGGTCGATCTGCGTGTTCAGCCAGGAGACCGGGATCTTCTCGGTGAGGCCGATGGTCCAGCCCGCCCCCGACCATCCCTCGTACTCGGGCTCGTCGACGCGATCTCCCGCGTGCGGGCCGCTCGGGATGACCTGGATGTGGCAGTGGCGCATGCCGCAGGCGTTGCACTGATGCCCGCGGTGATCGAAGCCCTCACGGAGCTTCCGGCCCTCCCACTCCTTCATGTCCACGTCGCCGGTGAGATTGGTCGTGTAGTTCTTGATCGGCAGCGCCCCGAGCTTCGAGAGGTTCACCACCCCCGGAAGCGTGCCCAGGTTGTAGAGCGTGGAGGTCGACGGGTCCGTCTTGAGATCGTGCGCGATGTCGTCGGCCACCTGGATGAGCCCGCGGGCGTCGTGGGCGGCCAGCGCCTTGGTGCCGCGTACGATGCACACCGCCTTGATCTTCTTTTTCCCCATCACCGCGCCGCAGCCGTTCTTGGAGGCCACGTGTCCGTAGTCGCCGTGGATGGCCGCGAAGCGCACGAGATTCTCGCCCGCGGGGCCGATCGCGTAGACCGAGAGCCGGTGCCCGGCGAGCCCGTGCTCGGCCTCGAGCGCCTGCTGGGTCTCCCACGTGTCCTTGCCGGCCAGGTGGGCCGCGTCGCGCACCTCCACCACGTCGTCGTTGATGTAGAGGTACGAGAGCTTCTTGGCCTGCCCCTGCATCACGATGGCGTCGTAGCCCGAGTACTTGAGCGCGGCGCCGAAGAAGCCGTTGGCCTGCGTGGACGTGGCCCCGCCGGTGAGCGCGCCGCGCGTGACCACGGTGAGCCCGCCGGTGCCCCACACCGGCAGGCCGGCGAGCGGGCCGGTGGCCATGATCAGGCGGTTGTCGGGATGGTCCCACTGCACCTTCGGCCCGACCTCGTCGTAGAGGATCTTGGCGCCGAGCCCGACGCCCCCCAGGTACTCGCGCCGGTCGTCCTCGCTCCACGCCTCCGTCCAGACCTTCCCGGTGGAGAGGTTCACGCGGAGCAGCTTGCCGGCGTACGCGTAGATGGGCGTCGCCGCGGGCTTGGCGGCGGCGCGGGTCGTGGTCGCGGTCGGGCTCATAGGGCCACCGTTTGGGGCAGCTGGGGTGAGTGCGACGGCCGGCCCAGGATGGTCTGGGGCAGCAGCCGCGAAGTGGTGTGGAGCGCGATGAACGCGGGCTTGACGTCGAACGGATTCGCCTGCAGGTGCGCCTTCCAGGTCGAGCAATCCACACCCGAGTAGACGAGGCCCTTGAGCATGCCGACGTCGTTGGTGGTCCACACCGCCTCGGCGGGCCCGCAGATCACCGCGCCGGTGAGGCGGCCGCCGTGGAAGAGCAGCTTGCGGTACTCGGAGCGGCCCGCGCGCAGCGCGGTGTAGACCTCGGCCTTCGGATCCTCCCACTGGCCGAAGGAGGCCACGTCGAGGTGCGCGACCTCCACGATGTTCATGAGCAGGCTGCCGCGATACGCCACGTCACGGCCGGTCATGTTCGCCCCGACCACGCGCCCGTGCTCCTGGGCGGTCGGCTCGATGGCGTGCACCTCGGCCGCGCCGGTGATCAGGTTGCGCCCGCGCGCCACGTCACCCGCCGCGTACACGCTCGTCACGCTCGAGCGGAGGTGATCGTCCACGACGATGCCGCCGGGGGCCTCGGTCCCCATCTCGATGCCCGAGCCCTGCAGCCACTCGAGGTTGGTCCGGATGCCGGTGGCCATGATCACGAGGTCCGCGGTCAGCGGCTCGCCCTTCTTGAAGAAGAGCTTCCGCTTGCCCCCCGCCTGCTCGATCTTCGTCACGATGGCGCCGGTGCGCACCGCCACGTCGTGATCCTCGAGCCACCGCTGCACGATCCCCGCGCAGGCGTCGTCCACCATGCGAGGCAGGATCCGCGGGGCCACCTCCACGATCGTGAGCCGGGCCCCGCGGGCCAGGATCGCGTTGAGGATCGTGAACGCGATGAAGCCGGCCCCGACCATGACCACCCGGCTGCCCGGCGCGATGCCGGCCACCACGTCCTTGGCCTCGTCGAGGGTCCAGAAGCAGTGGATCCCGGGCCCGTCGGCGCCGGGGATGGGCGCCTTGGCGGCCCGCGAGCCGGTGGCGATCAGGCAGTCGTCGAACTCGACCCTGGCGTCGTCGTCCAGGGTGAGGGTCCGGGCGGCCGCGTCGAGCGCCTTGGCCTTGCGCCCCACGAGGGCTTTCACCTTCCAGGCGGTCAGCGACGCCGGCGGCGCCGTATACACATGGCTTTCGGAGATGGTCCCCCAGAGGTAATACGGCAGCACCATGCGGGAGTACGGGCGCTCCGCGGAGACCAGGGTGATCTCCGACGGGTCCACCCCCCGCATCCGCTCTTCTTCCCTGATCGTGCGGATCGCGTTCAGTCCCGCGGTGCCGCCGCCCACGATCAGGTGCCGGGCCGGCATCAGCGGGCCTCCACCGCGAGCACGCGCGCGGTCCGCTCGGCCGCGAAGTCTCCGATCCAGTCGGCGGTCTCAACGTCCTCGAAGGTGATCGCCTCGGTCGGACAGGCGGAGGCGCAGGCGGGGGCGCCGCCGCAGAGGTTGCACTTGTAGGCCTTCTGGGTGTCGCCGTCGTAGAACATCGTGCCGTAGGGGCACGCGATCGTACACAGCTTGCACCCCACGCAGGTGTCGTCCATCACGTCCTTGGCGCCCGCCGCGTTGATCTGGATCGCCCCCACCGGGCACGCGGTCATGCACCAGCCCTCCGCGCACTGGGTGCACGTGTACGGGGCGTAAGAGGTGTAGCCCTCGAAGGGTGAGACCCGGATCACCGACTTGGACGGCTGGAAGAGACCGGTCTGCATGTAGGAGCAGGCCAGCTCGCACCGGAGGCACCCGGTGCACTTCTCGGGATGGAGCGCGAGGACTTTCACGATCGGCGACGCTTTCCTTTCCGTCCGGCCGCGGATCGGCTCCGCTCGAGACGGCTGATGAAGGTGTCCAGCGGGATGGCGGGCATGGTCATCATCTGCACCGAGCCGCGCGCGCCCATCTCGATCGAGATGGAGGAGACCGTCTCGTTGTCCGGCGCCTCCAGGATCGTCACGAAATCGTAGGGCCCGAGCACCGCGTACTGGGCGACGACGCGGGCGCCCCGCCGGGACAGCTCGCGATTGACCTTGCGGATCCAGCCGGGCCGCGCGTTGAGCACCTTGCGCCCGGACTCGCTCAGCGAACTCAGCATGACGTAGTGAGCCACCGCGTACCTCCTCGGAGCGACGAACGGTGCCCGCAGTATAGCAGAGCGCTCAGTCGCTCTCTCCGCCGATGCCGAACTCCACGCGCCCGCCCGCCGACGGCGAGGCGGCGCCCGCCGCCGCCGCGCTCGGCGCGTCCGCGGGCGCGGGCGTCGCGGTGGCCGCGGGCGCGGCGGGCGTGGCCAGCGCCTGCACCCGCGCCTCCGCAATTCCCTCCACCTTGGTGAGGCGCTCCCGGGTCACGTCGAGCCGGCGCTGGCGCAGCTCGGCGAGCGGGCCGGTCGGCTCCGGCTCGCGCTTGCGCAGCAGCACGAGCTGCTCCTCTATCGACATCGGGAGCTGGGCGTCCTTGACGATGGCCTGGTAGTAGCGCCGGAGGGCGATCGCCTGGTCCGCGATCCCCTGCTCCTGCTGGAACTTCTGCAGGCGCGCCGCCACCGCGCGCTCCTTGAGCGTCTCGACGTCGGCGGGCGAGGTCAGCGAGGTCAGGGACAGGCTCACGTAGGGCGAGCGGCGGAGGAA
>WNFL01374293.1_pt1 | contig 28282 bp, 27 predicted proteins | sample 5400361 | NCBI WGS metagenome assembly WNFL01 (sample SAMN13153351, study PRJNA577476) | soil metagenome | isolation source: 40 cm soil on Douglas fir-dominated hillslope | place: USA:California | collected 2013-09-17
GTTCGACTCGACGCCCATTCTGGTGTCGTTCGGGGTTCCCGTGCCGGCCGAAACACTCGAACCGCGAACCCGGAAGGTCAACTCCAGCGAGCTGCGCTTTGCCAGCGATCTCAATTCCCCCGTCAACTTCGTGGTCGGCGGCTTCCGTCAACACGAAAGCCAGGACCTGGCGGTTCAGGTCATCACCACCGGGGCAAATGGTTTGACGACCGGCCCGTTCAGCAGCGAAACCTCCGCCGATGCGTTGGATTTCCCAGGTGTCGGCAACACTTTCTTTGGGCGCACGGACACTCGCAGCGACACGCAATATGCGGGCTTCGGCGAGGCAACCTGGAAGATAACCGACGCCTGGACCGCCGTCGCCGGCCTGCGCTATTACACCGACACTCTGAACGGTGTGCAGACCCAGACTCACCCCTTCGGTGGCTTTCCCGGGGCACCCAACTTGAAGCCCATTGCCGACCCCCAGCAGACCTTCAACAAAGTCACCTGGAAGGTCAACACCAGCTATAAAGTCAGCGACGGCTTGCTGGCCTACGGGACCATCTCAACCGGTTTCCGCAGCGGCGGCCTGAACGCCGTGAGCGAACCTTTCGAGCCGATCCCGTCCGCCTATGCCCCCGACTCGCTCACCAACTTCGAAGTCGGCGCCAAGGGGCGCCTCATGGACGGCCTGTTCGATTACCAGGCGGACGTGTACTTCATCCGCTGGAGCAACATTCAGGTCCAGGAGACGACGCCGGACGCCGCCTTCGTGTACCAGGGTAATGCCGGCGAAGCGAAGGTCAAGGGTCTGGAGCTCGAGTTGACCGCCCACCCCGTCCAGTACCTCACTGCCAGTCTCGCGGGCTCTTGGCAGGAGGCTTATCTCGCCAACGGCGCCAGCGCCGCCCAGTACAAGCTCAACCCCACGCTGGGCCGCACCGGCGACGGCATTCCGAACGTGCCTCGCATCCAGGCCAACTTAGGTCTGAACTACACGCGGCCGATCATGAACGGCTGGGACGGCATGGCAGCGGCGGATCTGTCCTTCCGGGGTCGGGAGAATTCTTATTTCTCTTCAGCGCTGCTCTCTGTTGGACCTCCGCCAGTACATGAAAACATCCCGCTCTCCCCCTATACGATGGTCAACTTGCGGCTGGGTGTGATCAAGGATCTCTGGAGCGTGACTGCATTCGCCCGCAATCTCACCGACAAGCGCGCCCAGGTGTCGGCGATCAATTCCTCGCAGGACCCCGACGCCCTTCTGACGGTGCGCCCGCGGACGATCGGACTTACTTTGACTCGGAAGTTTTAGCTAGAATAGTTTGTGAGTTGGAGCGTTCCATTCCTTATTTTTTCGGCGCTGTTGATTGCGCCGGGACGGGAGGCGGTTGCCGACGACCAAGGCGGTAAAACCATGCCGCTTTGGGAGTTCTACAACTCGGCTTTGAGTCATGCCAAGTACATCGACTTGACGCACGCCATCGCGCCCGGCGGGCCGATCGGCGAAGGCTTCGGAGATTTCAAAGTAGGGCCGGCGTTGGCAGGTGTCGCCATTCCCGGGGTCATCAACAAGGGAGAACCCTTCACTTACGAGAAACTGGGCGCGGCGATCACGGCCTACGAGCTGCCGATGGACCATATCGGCACTCAGTTCGGGCCTCCGGCACATGAGAATGACCACGGTGCGACGATCAGCGATATCCCACCCACGGTGGCGCTCCGCCCACTGGTGGTGATCAATGTCGCATCCAAGGTGGTTCTCAATCCCGGCTACCAGGCGACCGTTGGCGATATAAAAGATTGGGAACACCGCCACGGACCAGTCCCTTCAGGATCCGTGGTGATGATTCGCTCCGACTGGTCGAAAAAGTGGAACGATCCCAAGCGCTTTACGACGCAACCGTTTCCCGGGGTAACCTTGGCAGCACTCCAGTATTTGTACTTGGATCGGCATGTTCTCATGCATGGACACGAACCTTTGGATACCGACGACACGGCCCCGGAATTCGTTGGGGAGAAATGGCTTCTGAAACATAACTTTGCGCAGGCTGAGGGCGTGGCGAATCTCGATCAGGTACCTGAAAGCGGGGCTCTCATTGCGATTGGATTCGCAAAGTTCGAGGGTGGCACGGGTGGATTTGCCCGGTATATCGCGATTGCGCCCGCGAATTGGCCGCTGGGCGTGACGATCGAGCAGCAGTCAGGCGCGCCCCTACCGACGCACCTGCATCCGCTGCGGCGCGGCGCCGACGGCGTGTTGAGAGAATCCCTGCGAGAATCCCGATGAATAACGCAGGAGAGCCTCCGGTCATCGCCCATCGCAAGGGGTTCTATTACGAGATCAAGGCCGGGAAGCGCTACTTGTGGTGCAGCTGCGGGCGCTCCAAAGCGCAGCCTTTCTGCGACGGCTCGCATGCGGGGACCGGATTTTTGCCGGTGGCGTTCACGCCTTCGCGCGACGAGGATGTGATCTTTTGCGGCTGCAAGCATACTGCGACGCCTCCATTCTGCGATGGTGCCCACAGCAACTTGCCCGGCGGTTATCTCACCGATGATCCGGACAGCGCCGAGAACCGGAAGGTGGCGATGCTCGCGGCGAGCGCCGCGCCCATCGTGCGGCTCGACGGACAGTGCTATGTCTTTGCCACTTCTCGAGCGAATCTGATTCCGCGCGGTGCGATGCGCTACTGTCCGGTGGTAAGCCCGGCCTTGGGCGCGTTGTTTCAATCGCAGTTCTATGCGGAGGTCGCTCGAGGCGCTTCGCCGGTCATCTCGGCGGACGGGCGGCACACTGTCCTGTTCGTTACGGACGGCGAAGGCGAGATCGAGATCAGCGGCCGCCGCTTTGCCGCGGGCGCGCGCACCGGTATCTATGTCCGGCCGAGCGAAGCCTACCGCGTCATCAACGAGTCCTCCGTACCGCTGAAAATCTTCATCTCCAACGGCCCCGGCAGCGAGGACCTGGTCTGGCTCGATGCGATGCCGGCCGGGTTCGAAGCGCAATATCCGCACCGCGAGGCGACCATCGATCCTGCGCAGCGCCACAAGATGGCCGAGCGCTACTACCAAATGCTGATCAACCGCGAACATGGCTCGACGGTGGTGACGCAGTTCATCGGCAACATCCCGCTGTCCAAGGCGGAGCCGCACCGGCATCTCTACGAAGAGGCGCTCATCTTCTTGAACGGTGCGGGGGTGGTGTGGACGGACAACGTCAAGACGGCCGTCGCCGCGGGAGACGTCTTGTTCCTGCCGCGCAAGCAAGTGCACTCCGTGCAATGCACCACACCGGGCGGCTTCGACATCGTCGGGGTCATCTATCCCGGCGACAACCCGTCGATCAACTACTGATCGATCGGCGCCCGCGCCGCCGCCACCATCAGAGCGCGGGGTTCGCCGCATCGCGCAGCAAGCTTCGCCACGCATCCAAGAATTCCGGTGTGGGAGCTGCAGTCAGCACGATCTCGATGCGGCTGTCTCGCCGGTAGGCACTGTCCTCTCCCGACAGGCCTCGTCCGTGACTTTGCACCAGCCACGACGGCCCGGGTCCCGTCCGAAATACTGCCTTCAGCCGCTGCAGCCAGCCGCCGTAGGCATCCAACAGCCAGGTCAAGCGCGGCTCGATCACCACGCGTGAAAAAATCAATTCGCGGGGCAGGACCCAATGCACCGCCCACAATCCGAGCTGCTGAACTTGTGTTTCGCTGCCGATGAGGCCGCCGATCGCCAACGAGGTCGCCTGCGGCGCGGCGGCTGCGTCCCGGTCACGGAGGAGCGAGAAGGTGGCCGAGCGCTCGAATTTGTCCAACGCCTCGGGCGGCAATTCGCCGTTCCGGCAGCTCCCGACATAGCGTTTTGCCGGGTACTGAGCAGCGGCGATGCCATCGAACGCCCGCCGCTCCGGCTCGCCGGCCAGATCCGGCTTCGACAGCAACAACACATCGGCTGATTGAATCTGCGACCACTCAGTGGGCGATCGCGTGTGAACGATGCGCTGGGCGTCGAGCGCGTCCACCAGGCAAATGATGCTGTCCAAGCGCAGTGCCTGTTGGGTCTCGTAGATACTCAAGGTATCGACGATATCCGCCGCGTGGCCTGCACCGCTCGGCTCGATCAGCAATCGCGCGGGCCTGAAGTTTCGTAAAATGTCCCGCAGCTGCTTGGAAAACTCGAGTTCCCCCACGCAGCACAGGCAGCCTCCCGCAACCAACCGCACGTCGTATTGCCCCCGCGCGGCCTCGGCCACGCTGAGCGCGTCGAGTCCGGCGCCGGTGAATTCGTTGAGAATCACCATCCAGAGTTCGTTCTCGGGCTTGCGGGCCATCAGCCAGCGAATGGCGGTGGTCTTGCCGGCGCCGAAGCTGCCTGTGATGACGTGTGCGTTTGTAATACCGGTAGAAATCAATTCGCAACACTCTCTGCGCTACTATTGTGCGGTGCAGGCCGCTCGACGCTCGCGAACATGGCGGTGAGGGGGCTCATACAGATCGAGACCCGCAAAATACGGCCATTTCCGCGCCTGGCACGAATGTTGCTGTATCCGCATGGTGTAGTATAGCGAAAGTATGCCGTGAGGGGCCGCAACGGTAATCACGCCCCTTTTCTCAAGTTTGGTTGACCCTATGCGCCTGCCTTCGCTCAAGTTTCTGAAGACCTTTCAGGTTGCCGCCAAGCTGCAGAGCTTCAAGGCCGCCGCCGAAGAATTGTTCGTCACGCCGTCCGCCGTGAGCCATCAGATCAAGGCGCTCGAGGAGCAACTCGGAGTGGCTCTGTTCGAACGCGGTGTGCGCACGCTCACCTTGACGGATGCCGGCGCCCACTATCTCGAACACATCAACGATATTTTCTCAAAGCTCGAATCGGTCACCGAGCAGCTCCAAGTCCGATACGGACGCACCATCATCCGGCTGAACGTGCCGCCGTTCTTCGCCAACGAATTGCTGCTGCCGCGCCTGGCTTCTTTCTCGCAGGCCCGCGAAGAGACGGATATTCGCATCGAGACCACGTTCGCAGTGACCAAGACGCATCCCCCGGAGGCGGATCTGTCGATCGTCGTCGGCACCGGTCCGTGGGAAGGTTTGACCGTGCATGAGCTGTTTGCACAGAGCTTCATCGCCGCTTGTTCGCCGGCGTTCCTGCTGGAGAATCCCATCGATTCTTACGCCGATCTGAACGGCAGAACCCTGCTGGTGCACGAGGAGCGGCGCGATGCGTGGGACCGCTGGGCGGCGGGCCTCGGGATCGAACCGATCAAACCCAACCGGCTGGTGCGGCTCGACAATATGTCGGCAGTGGTGCTGGCCGCCGAGCAAGGCGTGGGCGTGGCTTTGGTCGCCTCGCGCTTGAGCGCCGACCGCTTCGTCGCCGGTGGGTTGGTGAAGCTGTTCGATGCGGAATTGACCACCAATGAGAGCTACGTCTTGCTGCACCGGCCCGAAGATCGCGCGCGCGAGGACCTGCAGGAGCTGACGCAGTGGATACTGACCAAGTGCCGAGTGGCTTGAACGTCGGCCGAGTCTCATCAAACGTCGACCACGTCGCATAGACAGGTCACATAGATTAGCGAAATTCAAACAGGTGAGAGAAATTGCAATGACGGAGGATTTTTCTCGTTTGTCCACGCCGTAAGTCCTGTCTATGGTCCATGCGGGGTGTTGGTATTTTTGACCATCAAGGAATACCACCATGAAGTTTCGACAAGTAAGTCTCCTGCTCGCCTCGATCGCCGCACTCGTTCCTGTCGCCTCCCATGCATCGCCCGAGAAGACCGCGCTGAACGCCTGCGCACGCGCATTCGCATCGAGCCTCGCGGCGCCCGGTTCCGCCGTTCCAGCATACAAAGTGGCCTATATGGGCAGTGAATACGCCGGCTCGATGCTCGCATTCTATGCCCGCGAATTCACCTTCGACTTGTATGCCAACGATTTGAAGACCCGATTGCCGATTGCGCGCGCGAGCTGCTCCGTGGATTCGCACGGTACCGTCATCGCCTTGTCGCCGGTGCCGTTGAATGCGGGGCGCGCGGCCATGGCCGCCAAGCTGTAAGGCGGCGCGCGGCCGCGCCGGCGGCTGGCGAGTTTGGCGCCGCGGGCGTATAAATTCGCGATGAACATCGCATCGCAAGGAGAGGCGGCTGCGCCGGCAGCCGCCCTCGAGTTGGTCGTCGCCGTGGCGGAGAACGACGTCATCGGCCGCGGCAATCAGCTGCCATGGCATCTGCCCGCGGATTTGCGGCATTTCAAATCCCTCACCCTCGGCAAACCCGTGCTGATGGGGCGCAAGACCTATGAGTCCATCGGCAAGGCGCTGCCGGGACGGACGAATATCGTGCTGAGCCGTTCGGCGGAATTTTCACCGGGAGATTGCGTAGTCGTGAAGTCGCTCGACGAGGCGCGCATCGCCGCGGGCGCAGCCGCGGGTGCAGGATCCGCGTTGATGGTGATCGGAGGAGCGGAAATCTATCGGCAATGTCTGCCCATCGCCAGCCGAATCCATCTCACGCTCGTTCACGCCAGAATCGAGGATGGCGACACGAGGTTTGCCGGGTGGCGCGGCGCGGAGTGGGATGCTTCGTCGCGTGAACGCCACGAAGCGGACGACAGGAATGCGTATGCCTACAGCTTCATCACGCTCGAGCGGACGGGATCCGGCAGCGTCGATTGACGGAACCCCGCCGCGTCAAATGAGGGGCGCGAGCCTGGCACGGATTTCGCGCTCCGCGCGCTCGAAGTCGATGTCCTTCAAGGTCGAGACCGCGCCCGCCGTCAATTCGGCCAAGAGCTCCGCCTGCACGGCCCCGCGCTCGAGCGCGGTATGGTAGGGAATCTCGTGGTGGAACATCACCATCGAGTAGCGCGGAATGAAGCGTTGCGGGAAACGTCTTTCGAGCTCCAACGACAGTGCTTGTTGCAACTGAAACTTGGGGTGGGCGACGCGCTCGCGCATTTCCAGATAATTGTCGAGCGCCATGGCGGCAATCGCGTCGGTGTCGGGTTTGCGCAGGGCGCCAAATTCCGCGAATACCCTGTCCCATGAAGCGTGCTTGGCCATGCAGGCGTCGAATTCCACGCAATCTTCAAAGCAGCAATTCATCCCCTGGCCGTGAAACGGCACGATCGCGTGCGCCGAGTCCCCGATCAAGGCCGCGGCGCCCCGATGATGCCAGGGGCTGGCCGACACCGTACCCAGAAACCCGACAGGATGATTCTTGAATTCTTCGATGCGATCGGGCATCAATTCGCACGCATCGGGAAAACTCCGCGAAAGGAATCGATCGATGGCGGACGTCTCGGTCAAACTCTCGAAGCTGGCCTCGCCGCGCTTGGCCAGGAATAGAGTTGCGGTGAAGCTGCCGTCCGCGTTCGGCAGCGCAATCAACATGTAATTGCCTCGCGGCCAGATGTGCAGCGCGTCGCAGGCCATCCGATGGCGTCCCGCTGCATCGGCCGGCATGGATAACTCCTTGTAGCCGTGCTCGAGATCGGTCTCATGCGCCTCGATCAAATGCATCGAACTCATGCACCGGCGCATCCATGAGCCGGCGCCGTCGGTCGCCAACAGCGGCTGCATGCGTACGCTGATCAGGCGATCTTGGCGTAAATCGCGTATGAGCGCTATTCCTTGATCGAATTCGGCCGACTCGAAGCGGTGTTCGAAGTGAACGGTCACTCCCGGCTGCCGGCAGGCGATCTCGAGCAGCGTCTGGTTGAGCCGATGCCTCGAGATCGAATAGATCAGTTCATTGGGCCGCTGCCCGTAGGGCTGAAGAGAAGTGCCGCCCTCGGCATGATGAATGAGCCGTCCGCGCATCGGCAGCAGCACCCGCTCGAGATCACGGAACACTCCCGCCTGATGGATCGCCCCGATTCTGCAGCTCCCTGCCTGGGGTCGGAGCGGCTTTCGTAGAGTTCCACGGCGTGGCCGCGGCGCTGCAACAGGATTGCAAGCAGTGCGCCGGTGGGACCCGCGCCGACGATGCGAACCGCGGCGCGTTCCATGTTCACCGGCGCAACGCAAGCGACAAGGCGTCAACCGCGGCGAACACGTCGCTGTACGAGTTGTAGAGCGGAATGGGCGCGAACCGCAGCACATCCGGCTCGCGCCAATCGGCCACTACTCCGGCCGCGGTGAGCAGGTCATGGCAGCGCTTGGCGGCGGCGGGCGATCGCTCGATCCGTAGGCTGAGTTGGCAGCCGCGCTCCGACGCCGCGCCCGGCGTGAGGATGTCCACCAGTCCCGGCAGCAGAGTTTCGATGAGACGCTGCAAGTATCCGGTCAAGGCAATGGATTTCTCGCGCAGGCGCCCAATGCCGGCGCGTTGAAAGATCTCCAATGACGCGAGCAGCGGCGCCGCGGAAAGCACGGGCGGATTGCTGATCTGCCAACCCTGCGCGCCGGGGATCGGATTGAACTCGGGTCCCATTTGAAACCGCATCACCGGATCGTGTCCCCACCAGCCGGCGAACCGCGGCAAATCGACGCTGCGCGCATGACGCTCGTGCACGAAACATCCGGCGATCGCGCCGGGCCCGGCATTGAGATACTTGTAACTGCACCACACGGCGAAATCGACGTTCCACTCGTGCAGGTCCAACAGCGTGTTGCCGATCCCGTGGGCGAGGTCCAAGCCCACCACCGCCCCGGCGCGGCGCGCCGCGCCGATCATGGGGCCCAATTCCAAGGATTGTCCGGTGAGATATTGAACGCTGGGAAGGAGAACCAGCGCCAGCGCGGCGCCCTCTTGCTCGATGCGATGAATCACGTCCTCGGTTCTCAATGTGCGTTCGCCGGGACGCGGTTCGATCTCGATCAGATGCTCCGCCGCATTCAGCCCGTGAAAGGCCAGCTGCGATACGACGGCGTAACGATCCGAGGGAAACGCCGATTTCTCGATCAGTACCCGATTGCGTTCGAGGCCGGGCCGAAAGAAGCTCACCATCATCAAATGCAGATTCACCGTCAACGAATTCATGGCGACCACTTCGCTGTCATGAGCGCCGACGAGCTCCGCGAGCGGCGCGGCGGCCTGTTCGTGATAGCGGATCCACGGGCGCGCCGCGGTGTGATGCCCGAGCACTCCCAAGCGCTGCCAGTCCTTCAGCTCCTGTTCAACATATTGCGCCGCCGATTTGGGTTGGAGCCCCAACGAGTGTCCGCAGAGATACACCAACCGCCGCCCCTCGCCGTCGAAAGGATGATGAAATTGCGCCGCGAACGACGCCAACGGATCGGCCGCGTCTAGGGCCAGCGCGCCTGCTCGGTCGAGCGTCACTGGCCGGGCGCCTGCATGACGGTGCCGCAGACCTCGCAGGTACGGCGCGAAGCGCTGGAATAGAATCGGGAAAAAATTTCCGGCAACTGCGTTTCAATATCGCGCACGGCGACGCGTTCCAAATACAGGCAATGCCCGCAGCGTTCGCAATACCACGAGAAGCCGTCCAACTCATCCGCGTTGCGGCGCCGTTCGACCACGATTCCCACGCTGCCCGCCGGCCGCTGCGGCGAATGCGGAACTTCCGGGGGCAGCAGAAATACTTCGCCCTGGCGGATGGGTACATCGGTCAGGCGGCCGTCCTGCACCGTTTTGAGCAGCATGTCTCCCTCCAATTGGAAGAAAAACTCCTCGCTCGGGTCATGGTGAAAATCCTTGCGCGAATTCGGACCGCCCACGGCCATGATGATGAAGGTGCTGTCCTGAAACAGCAGCTTGTTGCCCACCGGCGGCTTGAGGACACCGCGATGCTGTTCGATCCATCGCTGCAGATTGAAGGGCGGAGCTACTGGCATCGCTGCATTATAGCGGCGCAGGGAAACTCGCGGCCATCGTCAGGGTCAAAAACCGCCGGAGGTTTGCCATGCGGTCTATCTGGGCCCTCGTCGGGGCGGGATTGGTGTTCGCGGCGTCCGCCTGGTCGGCCGATGCCTACCGCGGCGAACCGATCGCGGCCGTTTGGAAGGAGCAGCAATTGCGTTTCTTCTATTTGGGGCGCACATCACGTTATTCCTGCGACGGCTTGCGCGACAAGGTGCGCGCCATGCTGCTCGAGTTGGGGGCGCGGCGAGATTTGCGCATCGAGGCGCTGGGCTGCGAAGGCAGCGCCGCGCAAAGCAGGCTCGGTGCGCCGGGACCCAGCTTGAACATCGTCTTCTCCGCGCCGGCGCTGCTGGACGCCAAGGGGAAGCCGCCGCGTGCCGGGGACTCGGGCGCACTGGTCGCGCGCTTCGAGACCTTTACCATCACCAGCGATGCGTTCCGAAATATGGGCATCGCCGACTGCGAGCTGGTCGAGGAGTTCGCCCATCAGATCCTGCCGAAGCTCGTGACCCGCCACCTAAGGCAGGACATCACCTGTGTGCCGTTCCAACAGAGCGGCGGCCGGTTCCTGGTGCGGGGGGAAATATTGAGGACGGTGCCGTTCCGCTAGGACGCTGCGGGCGCCGCGCAGGGCACCTGGACGGGCCTCGCATCGGGGTCGTCCAACCGCAATGCGGTCAGCGTGCCTCCCCACACGCAGCCTGTATCCAAACCGGTGACGTCGGCATTGTGAAAAAAACCCAGGGTCGACCAATGACCGAAGACAATGCGCGGTCCGCGCCATCGAGCCGCGGGCGCCTCGAACCACGGGATCAACGATTTGGTCTGCGCCTTCTTCGGCGACCCCTTGGCGCGCAGCATCAACCGACCATCCGCGTCGACGTAGCGCAGGCGCGTGAAGCAATTCACGATGAAACGCAGGCGCCGCTCGCCTTCGAGGGCGTCGTCCCAGCGGTCCGGCTGATCGCCGTACAAGGGGTCGAACAATTTCTCAGGGTCTCGCCGCAGGGCGTCCTCGAATTCGCGGGCGCATTGCCTCGCCAGGCCCAAGTCCCATTGCGGCGCCAAACCCGCATGCAGCATGCACACCTTCAGCGTGTGATCCTCGTGAAAGATCGGCCGGCCCGCCAGCCACTCGAGCAACGCGGCGCGGTCGGGGGCGGCCAGGGTTTCGCTCAAGGTATCGTCGGCCCGGGCGCGGGCGGATCCGAAGGCCACCGCCAATAGGTGCAGATCGTGATTGCCGAGAGTGACCGTCGCGGCATCGCCCAGCGCGCGGATTCTGCGCAGGACCGCCAGCGAATCAGGCCCGCGATTGACCAGGTCGCCGACAAACCAAAGCCGATCCCGGTCCGGGGAGAATCGTAGGGCGCCGAGCAAGGCGCCGAGCTCCGCGTCGCAGCCTTGCACGTCGCCGATTGCGTAGAGCGCCATCAGCCACCCATTAGCCGGACAGGCTCCTAGTGCAGTACTCCGGGCATCGCCAGCCTGAACGGGGCGATCGGGGCATCGAATTGTTGTCCGTCATCGGCCACCATCTGATAGCTCCCCTGCATGGTGCCCACCGGCGTTTCGATCACCGCACCGCTCGAATAGCGAAATCCCTGGCCGGGCTTGAGATAGGGCTGTTCACCCACCACGCCGTCGCCGCGCGTTTCCTTCACGTTGCCGTTCGCATCCGTAATGATCCAGTGGCGCGTCAGCAAACGCGCCGGCACCTGGCCTTCATTGCGTATGGTAATGGTGTACGAGAAGACGAAGCGCTTGTCGCGCGGGTCGGACTGTTCCTCGATATAAGAAGTCTCAACTTCGACACGAATTTTGGGATTCGACGGATCGGATGTCATGGCGTGCATCGCCTTACTTCAAACGGATCGCCAACACGTCGCAATGCGCGGCGTGCAGGACGGTGTCTTCCGTGAAATTCACCAGGATGGCGAGACCGTGGCGCTCACGGCTGCCGAGAACGATCAGATCCACCTGTTCCTCTTTCGCGACGCGGAGAATTTCCGATTTGGTGTTGCCGGCTTCGACTCGTCCCGTAGCCTTGGCAAGCCCCAGGCGCGCGATGAATCCGCTCAGCTGTGTGCGGGCGCGATTGATCAATTCGTCCTCGATTTGCACCGTCGGCATCAGTGATTCGCCCAAGGGCTCGACCGGCACGAACTCCACGACGTGCAATACCACCATCGCGGCATTCGAGAGCGCCGCCATGTCCCGTCCGGCAATGGCAACTTGTTCGCTGCCCTTCGACAGGTCCAACAGCACCAAGAGCTTCGTATATCCGGCCATGTGGCTTCAAGTATAGCCGACCAAGCGAGAGTAATGGGCGGCGAGCCGACCGAATTGCGACGGGGCGAGCGTTTCCGGGCGCAATTGCGGATCGATGCCGCAGGATTCAATATCCTGCGAAGCGAGCAGACCCTTCAGGGAATTTCGCAGGGTTTTGCGCCGGTGGGAGAACGCCGCAGTCACCAGGGTTCGCAGCGCGCCGTTTTCACCGATATCGAATCGCGGGTTTTCCGCCGGCCGCAAGCGCACGATCGCGGACCACACCTTGGGGCGCGGCTGAAATGCGCCGGGACCGACATCGAAGAGACTTTCGACCTCGGTGGCTGCTGCGAGCATGACGGTCAATCGTCCGTAGTCCTTGGTTCCCGGCTGCGCGACCATGCGTTCGACGACTTCCTTTTGCAGCATGAAATACATCTGCGATATGGCGGCGCGCTGCGCCAGCAGGCGAAACAGCAGGGGAGTCGAGATGTTGTAGGGCAGGTTGCCGACGACTCGCAAGGGCTCGCCCGTGCCTCGCAAGCGGATGAAGTCCGTGTCGAGCACGTTCTCGACGTGCACTTGAAGTCCGCTCTTCGCCCGCGGATCGGCCTTGAGCGCTTGGGCCAGATCGCGATCGATCTCGATCACGTCCAAGCGCTTGGTTCGCTCGAGAAGTCCCCAGGTCAGTGCGCCGCGGCCCGGTCCTATTTCCACGATCCGCTCGCAAGCCTCCGGTGCGACGGCGTCGATGATCCGGCGGATGACGCCGGGATCGTGGAGAAAATGCTGCCCGAATCGCTTACGAACCGGCATGAGCGGAGCCCGCGGCCGCCAACTCGACGGCGAGCGCGAGGGCCGCCCGCAAGCTGCCGACGTCCGCCCTGCCGGTTCGCGCCAAGCCCAATGCGGTTCCATGATCGACGCTGGTGCGCAGAATCGGGAGTCCAAGGGTCATGTTCACGGCATTGCCGAATCCCACGTGCTTGATCACCGGCAGGCCTTGATCGTGGTACATCGCGACGATGGCATCGGCGCCTTGCAGGAAGTGGGGAGTGAATGCGGTGTCCGCCGGCACGGGCCCTTGAAGGTCCAAGCCTTCCGTCTGCAGCTCTTGAATCACGGGCTGGATCACGTCGACTTCCTCGCGGCCCAAGTGTCCGGCCTCGCCCGCGTGCGGATTGAGCCCGAGGACGGCGATTCTCGGCTTGCCTAAAGAGAAGTGCCGCTCCAATCCGAAGTTGACGATACGCAGGGTGGTGCGCAGCCGCTCGCGCGTGATGGCGCTCGGCACGTCGGCGAGCGCCAAATGTGTGGTCACCAGCGCCACCCGCAATCGACCGGTGAGCAGCATCATGACGGGCAGTGCCGAGCGGGTCCTGTCCGCGAGATATTCGGTGTGCCCGGTGAACGCGTAGCCGGCATCCAGCAAGGTGCTCTTCTGGACGGGTGCGGTCACCATGGCCGCAAATTCACCGTTCATGCACCCGTCGCAGGCGCGGTCCAGCATGCCGATCACGTACGCGGCATTGCGCGCATCCGGTTGCCCGGCGATCACGGCTCGGGCGGTCGGAATGTGCAGGACTTTGAGGACGCCCGCGCGATGCGCCGCGGGAGGCTGCGAGGGGTCGTAGCGCTCGATCGCGAGCGGCAGCCCCAAGGCGTGGGCGGTGGCCCCCAGCAGCCCGGCGTCGGCAGCCACCACGAGGTCGGCGTCCCATCCGGCCTGCGCCAGAACGACGCAGGCATCCGGCCCTATGCCTGCGGGTTCCCCCGACGTGATGACGATCCGCGGTATATACACCGCTGCGCGCGCCTACGTCTTGATTTCGACGGAGCTAACGAAGACGCGGGCCTTCAGCATCACATCTTGATCTCGACGAAGGCCTCGTCGCGTAATCGGCGCAGCCACAGCTCGGTCTCTTCGTCCGCCTTGCTCTCGCGGATGGCCGCGAACGCGCGCTGGCGGCGCACATCGTCGGTGCTGTCGTAGGTGCGGGTGCCCAACATCTGCACGATGTGCCAGCCGTACCGCGACTTGAACGGTTCGCTGATCTCATTGACCTTGAGGTCCGCAATGGCCTTGTCGAATTCCGGCACGAATGTACCGGGTCCGCTCCAGCCCAAATCGCCCCCGTCCGGCGCCGAACCCGGATCCGACGAATTGGTCGACGCGAGACCGGCGAAATCCTCGCCCTTCAAAATGCGCTCGCGCAGCTTGCTCAGCTTCTGGCGCACGGTTTCGTCGTCGTCCAGCTCGTTCGTCTTCATCAAGATGTGGCGGACATGAATCTGGTTGATGATGACCTGGGCTTCGCCGCTGCGCCGCTCGTTCAGCTTGACGATGTGAAAGCCGCTCGGGGTGCGTACCGGTGCGCTCACTTCGCCGGGCTTCAATTGCGTGACCAGATCCAAAATGAACTGCGGCAGCTGGGTGCCTTTGCGCCATCCGAGCTGGCCGCCGTCCAGGGCGGTCTGACTATTGGAATTCGCGATCGCGAGCTGACCGAAGTCCTCGCCCTTGGAGGCGCGGGCGGCCAAATCTTGGGCCTTGTGTGTGATGTCCTCCAGCTGTTGCGGGGTGGCAGCCTCCGGCAGCGACAGCAGGATGTGCGACACGTTGAACTCGTCGTTGGCTGCGGAGGATTGCTGCCTGGCGAGAAACTGCTCCAACTCGCGCGGACTGACGTTGATATGGGAGATCACGTCGCGTTGTCGCAAGGTGTTCAAGGTCAACTCCTTGCGCATGCTCTCGCGATATTGCTTGTAGTCGACGCCCTGAGTCCCGAGCGCCGTCGGCAGCTGATCGAAGGGGATCTTGTTGCGGCTCGCGATCTCCTGGAGGGCGCTGTTCAATTGCTCGTCGGACACCGTCAAGCCGACCCGCTTGGCGTGCTGTGCCTGAATTTCCTGAACTATCAATCGATCGAGCACCTGCTGCTTGAGCACGCTCTGCGAGGGGAGTTCGACCTTTTGTTCCTGCAGCCGCTTGGTGACCGCGTCCATCTGCGAATCCAGCTCGCTCTTCAGCACCAGGCCGTCGTTGACGATGGCAGCAATGCGGTCGAGCATTTCGCCGTGCACGCCGATATCGCGGGTTTGTGCGTGGGACATCGTCGACAAGAGGATTGCCGCGACAGTACTTGAGCAAAAAAAGGCATATTTACGCATCGAATTCATCCTGGTCTAGGGGGCCTGGTTTTGGGCATTCGGGTCGCGCGTTGAGTACCCGCGGATCGATTGTTCCAAGAAGGAATCCGCACGCTTTCCGACCGAACTCAAGCCCGTCAGTTCCAATTGTAATGCAATCGAGGTGTCCAGTCCTCCGAGACGGTTGGTGATATAGCGGCGCTGCACCAGTTGGATGCGGTAACAACAGCTTTTGTATTCAAAACCAGCCACTTGCTCGACGGTTTTCTTGTCTTCCAGGGAATACACCCAGCGCCCCACGGTGTTCCAATGCTGGGCTATCGGCCAGGCGACCGACCCGTCCCACTGTTTCAGAATGACTCCCTGAGTCAGGACGTTCTGCTGAAAGCGGTAGCCGATATTCACCACCCGGGTGGGGTCCGGGCGATATTGGAGGGAGACTTCGGACTTGTCGGTCTGCGAGGTGTAAGGATTCCACAGGTAGTCAAAATTGAGGCTGAAGTGCTTGTATGCCGTCACCATCACGTCGGCGACGATATCGGAAGCGGGGAAGACGGCCTGTCCCGCACTCGTGGTCCCGACGGCCTGCGCGAAGCTCTGGGAGGGCAGCCCTGAGACATATTGTCCGGGGATGGACATGATGATCTGGCCGCGCGAGTTCACCAGCGCCTGTCCGGGCAGGGCCAGCGGATTGACGCCGGGTATGGTCACCAGGGTTTGCCCCGTTGAAGCCGCATCGACCGGCAGCGCGGGCAGCCCGACTCTCTGGGTCGAGAAATAGCGAATCTGGCCGATGGTCGCCGACAGATACTGGGCTCCCGACACGTGGTCGAAGAGCCGGGTGGTCAAGGCGAGCGCTACCTGATTCGCATCGCCGACACGATCCTCGCCCACGTATCGATTGGTGCGAAACAGCTCGGTGAGATTCAAGTCGGGCAACCCGGTGTCGAAAATCGGCAGCCCATCTTGATTGCGGTAGGGCACGTAGCTATAGACCACTCGCGGCTCGAGGGTTTGGGTGCGTTGGCCCTGCGAACCCGCGTTGCGTTCGAACACGAGCCCGGTGTCCACGCGCGCGAACGGCAGCTTCCGAGTGGGCGTGCTCGACGCGCTCGGCCCGTCGGCGGCAGCATTCTTCAGGTCGTATTGGGTGAAGTCGTAGCCAATCGCCGGTTCGAAGAAGTAGCCCGGCCCGCGGCTCGACCAGCGAATCTCCGGTGCCACATTGAAGCGCACGCCAGTGGGACCGATTTCGCGCAGGAAATTGACGATCTCACTGTCCAGCGCAAGTTCGACCGGTGTGCCCGGCACGGGCCATAACGCATTTGCTTGAATCCGCGGCACGCGCGAGTAGGGCCGCTGGTCGCAGAGCGCCGGGGTCAACGTGGGCGTCCCACTCAGCTGATTGGGAGTGCAGGCTGTCTGCACGTTAGTATCGATGGTTTGAAAGTTCTGCAGCTCGCCGCGCACGCGCCAGGCATCGTCGTAATAGAGGATTTCTGCGCGGCGTTCCAGGAAGGTCACGCTGGTCTGGTCGGAGCCCACGGCGAAGTCTTCGAAGTATTTGCTGTCGCTGACGCTCGCAATATCGGCATCGAAGCGCATTCCCCGCTTGAAGTCGGTGGTGTCGGTGAAGCGCAAGTAGCTGCGATCGCCGTGTTCTTGCGCATCGTTCGGCAGAAAGGTGCTGTCGATCTGGCCGTGGGAGCCTGGCGTAAGGTAACGGAACTGCCCGCCAAGCTGCACGCCGCGCGCCGACAAGAGGCCGGGCGTGAGCGTCAGGTCGTAGTTCGGCGCGAGATTGAAATAGTAGGGAACTTCCAACTCGAAACCGTTGTTTCCGGAATGACCGAAGCTCGGAAACAGGAGGCCGCTCTTGCGCTCGTCGCCCACGGGAAATGAAATATACGGCGTGTAAAAAATCGGCACGTCCTTGAACCGCATGGTCACGTGGCGGGCGACGCCCTCCTGCAGCTTGGTGTCGAGGTTGAGCGAGGACGCCTGCAGCATCCAGTCTTCGTTGCCGACCGGGCAGGTGGTATACCGCACGCCGGCCAGCGCCAGTTTGCCGTCGGGGAGAACGTCGATGTCTCGCGCGAAGCCGCGCCCATTGCGATCCATGAGTTGAAAGTTCGCCTTGTCGAAATTAGCGGCGCCGCTGATGTCGTAAGTGCCGGCGTCGCTGCGCACGCGCAATTTCGGATCTTCGAAATCCACGGCGCCCTTGACCGATATCCGGCCGGTCTCATTGTCGTAGTTGACCGAATCCGAGGTCACGCTGCGCGCATCCTGCCGCACCTTGACGCGGCCGGTCAGAACGGCATGGCCGTCGGCGTCGAGCACGGCGTCATCGCTGTCGATATGGATGCGATGATCGTCCGCGGCGATGTCGGAGGCGATCGGCGCGCGGTACCTCGGCGGAGCGGGGCACATGTCTCCGGCGCGGACCATGGACGCGGCCGCGAGGCAGAATATGATGAATGCGGCCCGAACATGAACAGCCATGGACAAAATGCATCGCCTTAATCGGTATAATGACTCCGCCGCATTTGCGGTATGTGAATGGTCAAGCATGGGTCTACCGGATGCAAGCGATTCCCGCCTGGCGGAGTTGACTCGATGGGTGTTCGACGACTTGGGATTCGCCGGAAGCCGGATCGCGCCCGCCTCGGCCGATGCGAGTTTTCGCCGCTATTTTCGCGTGACTCGCGGTGAGGACACTTACATCGTGATGGACGCGCCGCCCGAGAAGGAAAGTCTCGGGCCGTTCTTGAGCGTAGCGAAGATGTTGCTCGGGATCGGCCTGAACGTGCCGGTGGTGCTGGCAAAAGATCCGAAGCGCGGCTTTTTGTTGCTGTCGGACTTAGGAACGCGGCAATACCTCGATGAACTCGTCACCGACGAAGCGGCGGATCGGCTTTACGCGGATGCGCTCGGCGCCCTCTGTACCATGCAAACGGCCGGCAACGGGACGGTGCGCGATTTGCCGCGCTACAGCCGCGAGCTGCTGATGCGTGAAATGGAGCTCATGCCGGAGTGGTTCTTGCAGCGTCATCTAGGCTTGCAGATCTCGGCCGCCGAACGCGGCATGTTGAATCGGCTGTTCGAGACGCTGGCGCAAAGCGCCTTGGCGCAACCCTCCGCGTTCGTGCATCGAGACTATCATTCGCGGAATTTGCTGGTGACCCCGGCCGACAATCCGGGCATTTTGGATTTCCAAGATGCGGTGTGGGGACCCGTGACCTACGATTTGGTGTCCCTGCTCAAGGACTGCTATGTCGCGTGGCCGGCGCCGCGAGTGAGCGCTTGGGCCTTGCAGTACCGCGAACAGTTGCTGGCCAAGGGATTTCCCGCAGCACTTCCCGAGGCGGAGTTCATGCGCGGGTTCGATCTGGTCGGTTTGCAGCGGCACATCAAGGTGCTGGGAATCTTTTCGCGCCTGTACTATCGCGACGGCAAGGTCCAATACCTCAAGGATTTGCCGCGAGTGCTGCGCTACACGCGGGACGCGGCCGCAGACTACGCCGAGACGGCGGAGTTCGCCGGCTTCATCGCCAAACGCATCGAGCCGGAATTTCTCGACGCCCAGGAGCGGGCGCTCGCATGAGCGCGTCCGTCGAACGTCCGCGGACGGCCATGATTCTTGCGGCTGGACGCGGCGAGCGCCTGCGGCCGGTGACCGACACCACGCCCAAGCCCCTGCTGCGGGTGCGCGGTCAGCCGCTGATCGAGCGGCATGTCGTGGGTCTGGTGCGCGCAGGCGTAGAGCGCATCGTGATCAATCTCTCTTGGCTGGGTGCGCGGATCAGCGAGTATCTGGGGGATGGCGCGCGCTACGGCGCGGCGATCGTATACAGCGATGAGCAGCCGCATGCGCTCGAAACCGCCGGCGGCATCATTCGCGCCCTGCCGCACCTCGGTGCCGCACCGTTTGCGGTGGTCAACGGCGACATCTATACCGATTTTCCATTCGAAACCCTGGGGCTTGCGCCCGATCGGGACGCACATCTGGTACTGGTGCCCAACCCGCCGCAGCACCTTCGGGGGGATTTTGGATTGGAGCAGGGAATGGCGCTTGCCGACGCCGCGAACCGGTACACCTTCGCCGGCATCGCCATGTACCGCGGCGCGTTTTTTGCCGGTTGCGCGGACGGCGTGCGGCCACTCAAGCCCATGCTGGTGCGTTGCATGGCTGTGAAACGCTGTTCGGCAGAGCTGTACACGGGTGCGTGGGAGGACGTCGGAACTCCAGAGCGGCTGCAGGCTTTGAACGCCTAGCTGGAGTACAATTCCAGGATGGCGGAATTCAAGGGCATACCCATATTGCAGGAGCCGCGCCCGATACGCAGCGGCGATAAATACACCACAGCTCAGGGCTTTACGGCGATCAAGGACGGCGTCAAGCCAAGGACCGCGGTGCACGCGGCCGCGCCCACCGTCGCGACGCCGGTATTGCGCAAACCCAGCTGGCTGCGCGCACCCTTGGCCTCTGGAAAGGAATTTGCGGCGGTCAGGGAGATCGTCCGCACGCACGCCTTGAGCACGGTGTGCGAGGAGGCGAAATGCCCAAACATCGGGGAGTGTTGGAACGCGGGAACCGCGACCATCATGTTAATGGGCGCCGTCTGCACGCGCGCCTGCCGATTTTGCGCGGTGGACACCGGCAATCCGCGCGGATGGCTGGATGCAAACGAACCGGAGAACGTCGCGCGCTCGGTCGAATTGATGGGCCTCAAATATGTGGTGCTCACGTCGGTCAACCGCGATGACCTGCCCGACGGCGGATCCGCGCACTATGCCGCGGCCATCCGCGCCATCAAACGGCGCAATCCCAGAACCGCCGTCGAGGCGCTGACACCGGATTTCCAAGGCGTTCTGCGCGATGTGCACACCGTCCTCGATTCGGGGCTGGATGTATTCGCGCAGAACGTGGAGACGGTCCGGCGACTGACTCATCCGGTGCGCGACCCGCGCGCCGGATACGAGCAAACCATCGGCGTGCTGCGAGCGGCGAAGGCTCATCGATCATCGGTGCTCACCAAGACCAGTTTGATGCTGGGCTTGGGCGAGAGCGATGCTGAGATTCACCAGACCATGGTGGACCTGCGTGCCGCGGCGGTCGATATTCTGACTCTGGGACAGTATTTGCGGCCCACCCCGAACCATTTGAACGTCGAGAGGTTCGTTGCGCCCGGCGAGTTCGATCAGTATCGCGATTGGGCGCTGGCATTGGGATTTCTGGAGTGCGTATCGGGTCCCTTGGTGCGGTCGAGCTATCGCGCGGAACAGGCGCTCGAGCGCAACAATGCCGGCCTCGACAACGCCGCGCTTGCCGGCGCGCGGCGCGGCTCATGAGCGGCGCTCCTCTGATCCGGCATCTTGGGCTCGCGCCGTACGAGCCTACCTGGCGGGCGATGCAGCGGTTTACCGACGACCGACAGGGGTCGACGCCCGATGAAATCTGGTTCGTCGAGCATCCGCCGGTATTTACCCTGGGATTGAACGCGAGCCGCGAGCACGTGTTATGCCCCGGCGACATCCCGGTGGTGCAAATCGACCGGGGCGGTCAGGTGACCTACCACGGTCCCGGGCAGTTGGTGGTCTACCCGCTCATCGATCTGCGGCGCCGTTCCATGGGCGTGCGCGAATTGGTGGTGGCGCTCGAGAATGCCGTCATCGCCTATGTCGCCGAACTGGGCGTGACCGCGGCGGGCTCGCGCGCGGCGCCGGGTGTCTATGTCGATGGCGCGAAGCTCGCCAGCGTCGGATTACGGATTCGCCGCGGCGCGAGTTACCACGGGTTGGCGCTCAACGTGTCGCTCGATCCGGCGCCATTCGAGCGCATCAATGTCTGTGGGCATCGGGGACTCGTCGTCACGCGGCTCGCGGACCATGTTGCCCGCTTTGCGGATCCCGGTGCGGTGGGCAGGGCGGCGGATGGATTGACGCCGCACCTATTGCGGGAGCTCAAATTCGGGCTCGATGCCGGCGAGCGCGGCTACAGCGCCATCAAAACCGATTTGCAGGCCGTCAACTCGCGATAGATCGCATCCAGCTGATCGCGGCTGGTCGCGTGCACCAAATAGGTCACGGCCAGGAAATTACCGTCCGCGCTGGTGCGTGTTCGTATGCTGGACTCGAGTTGGGGTCCCGCATGGCGCTCGATGATGGCTTGGGTGAGGGCGCGTAGGTCACTGTCGCGACGGCCCATCACCTTGATCGGAAAGTCGCTCGGAAATACCTGAGGCGTGGCGCCGCTCATAGCGCGGGCGTTGCGGCGAGTTCGCGTGTGTAGTCGGCAAAGGCGGCGCTCATTCGTTTGAACAACGGACCGGGCTTGCCTGCGCCGACGGGTGCGCCGTCGAGCGTCGTGACCGGCAGCACGCCGCGCGTCGCAAACGCCAGCCAAATCTCGTCCGCGGCTCTGAGTTCAGCCTCGCCGATGCGGCTGCTTTCACCGGGCACGCTCAGGCGGGCCGCGAGTTCGGCGACGACGTCGCGGGTCGTGCCGGGAAGAATATGGTGACCGTTGGGCGGCGTGCGAATCACCCCGGCCGTCACCACGTGCACGGTCGTCGATGAGCCTTCGGTGAGTTCGCCGTTTTCGATCATGATGGTTTCAAAGGCGCCGGCATCGGCGGAGAGTTGCTTGAGCAGAATATTGGCGAGGAGCGCCGTCGATTTGATGTCGCGCCGCGCCCAACGCGTGTCCGGCGCCGTCACCGCCGATACGCCCTGTTCCAGGCAGGAGGGCGATAGAGGTTCCAAGGCCGTGACGTAGGCAAACAACGTGGGTTTCAGGCCCGCCGGCCATGCGTGATTGCGTCCGAACTCGGCGCCGCGGGTGACCTGAAGATAGAGATATGCATCGCGGGCGGAATTGCGGGAGATCAGCTCCTGACACAGTTGCGCCCAGTCGGCGTGCGACAGGGGTGCCGACATACGGATGCCCGTGAGGCTCCGATTGAGCCGGTCCAAATGTTCGCGCAATCGAAACGGGCGCGACGCGTAGATCGGCAGGACTTCGTAGACCGCGTCGCCAAACAAGAACGCGCGATCGAGCGGCGAGACCCGCGCCTCCGCCAGCGGCAGGTAATGGCCGTTCAAATAGCATATGGGCAGCGGCGCGGTCATGCTTTCACGAACCACAGTCGAATGGTGTCGATCAACCGGCGCCACCAACCTCCCGCGGGCACGTTCTTCAGCGGATGCAAGGGTAGCGTCGCCAGAGGCTGAGTGCCGGCAAACACGTGCAAAGTGCCCACGGCCGTATCGAGGGCAAGCGGTGCGATCAATCGCGGCTGAATATCGGCGGCCGTCTTGACGCCGGATTCGCCGCGCGGCAGGGTTACGTAGAGATCGTCCTTGATGCCGACATCGACGGACGGGAACTGCGCCTTCCAGACCTGCGCCGTCGAAAGCGCGGTGCCGCCTTTGACGACCAATTTGGTGTCGTAGAATGTGAATCCGTAGTTGAGAAGGGCGGCGCTCGCATTTTCGCGCGCCTTCATACTCGTCGATCCCATGACCACCGACACCAACCGCATGCCGTCGCGCAGCGCGGACGTCACCAGGCAATAACCCGCCGAATCCGTGTGACCGGTCTTCAAACCGTCGACTGTGGGGTCTTTTTCGAGCAGACCGTTGCGGTTTTGCTGCTTGATGCCGTTGTGCTGGAATTCACGCACCGAAAACCACTTGTAGTCCTGCGGATAGTCCCGAATGAGGGCGGCGGCCAGCAGCGACAGGTCGCGCGCGGTGGTGTAGTCTTGCGGTGAGGGCAGTCCCGAACTGTTGCCGAAATGACTGCCCACCATCCCCAACCGTTTCGCATTGGCGTTCATCATCTGCGCGAAGGTTTCTTCGGTTCCGGCGACGCGTTCGGCCAGAGCGATCGTGGCATCATTGCCCGACTGCACGATCATCCCCAGGATCAGATCCTGAATCGATACCGGCTTGCCCAATTCGATGAAGGTGCGCGAGCCTTCCGAGCGCCAGGCATGCTCGCTCACCACCACCTGTTCATCCAGTTTGAGTTTGCCGGCCGCCAGCTCCTGAAACACGATGTAGGCTGTCATGAGCTTGGTGAGGCTCGCCGGTTCCATTCGCGCCACCGCATCCTTCGCGGCCAGAATCTTGTCGGTGCGATAGTCGACGACGATGTACGCGCGCGCATCGACCTGCGGCGCGCTCGGTATGGTGATCGGCGCGGTGGCCGGCGCGGGCGTATCGGCAAGGCAGGGAACGGTCGCGATTGCGCTAAGAAAAATGCAGGCCAGACAGAAACGGAGCATTAGATGAATCCCTTGGTAGAATTTAATGAATGTTGAAGATTATCGCACGGCGACCCTGATACGGACGCTAATCGAGCGCGAGATGCGCATCACTGATGCCGGCTCGCTCCAGCGCAGCGACCACGCGGTCGAATGCTGCGACGTTGGACACCGGGCCGATGCGTACTCGGTACATTCTGCGGCCCGCAATCCGATCGTCGCGCACGAAGATCTTCCCGAAGCCGCCGCCGCGCAATTTTTCCGCCAGTCGTTCCGCATTCGCGGGGTCGGAGAATGCGCCGGCTTGCACGAATAGCGGGGGGTTGACGGCGGCGGCGCCTGAGGCGTTCGGCACAGCGGTCGTCGGCGCAGCGGCAGCCGGCGCAACGGCGGCCGGCACGCCGGTCGGCGCCCCAGGCGCGGGCGGCGCTACCGACGCCGTGATCACCGGCGGGGGTGCCGACGGATCGATGGTGCGCACATCGACCATGGCGGTGCCATTGCGCAGCATGTCGAGCTTGGCGGCGGCCGTGTAGGAGAGGTCGATGATTCGGTTGCCGACGAAGGGGCCCCGATCGTTGACTCGGACCACGACGCTTCGGCCGTTCAGCAAATTCGTGACCCGCACGTAGGCGGGCAACGGCAGCGTCTTGTGAGCAGCCGTCATGGCGTACATGTCGTAGGGCTCGCCGGTCGACGTCCGCACCCTGTGGAAGCCCGGCCCGTACCAGGACGCGACGCCGCGCTCCCAGTAGCCGACGCTGGAGGACAGCACGTAGTAGCGCTTGCCGAATACCTCGTAAAACGGCGGATTGCCGCTGCGCGCGCGAGGTTCGATACGCGGAATGGCGTCCGGGACAGAGTCCGGTATCGGCGGCGGCGTCAGCGATTCCGGCGGTACGGTGTAAACGGGGGTTTCCTGCCGCGGCGTGCTCAGGCATGCGGTGAGCGCGGCCGCGACAGCGATTCCAAGCGGGGCGGCGAGCGCGCGGCGGACGTTCACTGCTGCAAGACCGGTTGCGCAGCGGCGCCGCTCGGCGCGACAACGCCCTGCGAAGCGCCACCCTGCGAAACGCCGCCCGGCGCGGCAACGCCCGCATCGTTCAATAAGATCCGCTGTTTGACCGCCGCCGCCAGTTCATACACCGCCATTGCGTACAGCGCGCTGTGGTTGTAGCGAGTGATCACAAAGAAATTGTTGTAGCCGACGCGCCAGTGGACGCCGTCCGTGTCGTCGGCCGCGATCAAGAGAGCGGGCGCCTCCTCCGGCAGGGAGCTGTCGAAACTCACGCCCTTCGTGCGCAGCGACCCGACGGTCTCGGACAGAGCCAGCTTGCGGCCGTCCAAATCCGGCGCCTTCTCGGGGGCCACGCTGGCTTCGCTGAGTACGGGCTCGCCGGCATTCCAACCGTGTTCCTTGAGGTAGTTGCCGACACTCGCGCACACATCCGGCCAATTGGTCCACAAGTCGATATGTCCGTCCGCATCCGCATCGACGGCATAGCGCCGGTAATTCGACGGCATGAACTGCGGCGCGCCCATCGCGCCGGCGTACGATCCTTTCACGCTCAAGGGATCGAGACCCGCGTCGCGCGTCAACAACAGATACTGCTCGAGTTCATCGCGAAAGAATTTCGCCCGGACGGGGTAATCGAAGGCCAAGGTGGCCAGCGCGTCAAGCACCCGGTAGGAGCCGGTCAGGCGGCCGTAGTAAGTTTCCACGCCGAGGATCGCCGCCAGGTATTCCGGCGCGACCCCGCTACGCACGCTGGCCTGATCGAGCGCCTGGCGATGTGCGATCCAGAAATCCGTGCCCTCGCGGATGCGTCTTTCGTTGGTGAAGATCGGGCGATATTCGAACCACTGCTTGGCTTTTTCCGCGGGCCGGTCCATCGCTTCGATGATGGCCGGTTGGCTTTGCGCCGCTTTCAGCAATTTGCGCAATTGCCGTTTCTTGAATGACGAGGTGTCGGCCATGTGCGCGATGAAATCCTTGACGTCGGCGCGCTTGACGTCGATTGCCGCCGCGGGCTCACGGGCCGCGCACGCGACGATCGCGGCCAGGAGCAGGTGCCTCAAACCGGTCGGACGGCGCACGCTTCTAGGATCCGATCAGCTTGCGATGCGAGTGCAGCGACATCAATATGCCGAAGCCCGCCAACAGGGTGACCATCGACGTGCCGCCATAGCTGATCATCGGCAGCGGCACGCCGACGACCGGCAGAATGCCGCTCACCATGCCGGAGTTGACGAAGACGTAGACGAAGAAACTGAGCGCGATGGCGCCGCCCGTCAGGCGCGCAAAGGTGTCTTGGCCCTGCATCGCGAGGTACAAGGAGCGCCCGATGACGACGCCGTACAGGACCAGCAGCACCAGGCACGGCAGCAGACCGAGTTCCTCGCCAATGACCGCGAATATGAAGTCGGTGGAGCGTTCCGGCAGGAATTCCAGCTGAGCCTGACTGCCCATCATGTAGCCCTTGCCGAACATCCCGCCGGAGCCGATGGCGATTTGCGACTGGATGATGTGGTATCCGGTGCCGAGCGGATCGTTTTCGGGATTCAAGAACGTGAGAATGCGTTGGCGCTGGTAGTCGTGGATGAAATGCCAGGCCGCAACGGCGGCGGCGCCGAGCAGCGGTATCGATATCAGTATGATGCGCAGCTGCATTCCGGCCAGCAGCATCACGATGAGGCCGGAGGCCGCGATCAGCAACGCAGTGCCGAGGTCGGGTTGCTTGGCGATCATCGCGGTCGGAATGGCGATCAGCACCCCCATCACCAGGAGATCCTTGAAAGTCGGCGGCAGCGGGCGTTCATGCATGTACCAGGCGCATATCATGGGGACGGCAAGCTTCATGATCTCCGAAGGCTGGAAGCGCATGAATCCGATATCGAGCCAACGCTGCGCGCCCTTGCCGACATGGCCCGTCACCTCGACCACGATCAGCAGCAGCACGCCGATGACATAGGCGATGGGCGCAAACAGGCGCAGGTATTGCGGCGTCGCGAGCTTGGCGAGGACGATCATGGCGGTGACCGCAATGGCGATATTTCCCAGATGATGCTCGACCATCTTCAGGTTTTGCCCGGAGGCGCTGTACACCACCAGAATCCCGAAGCTCACGATGATGGCGAGCACCCCGGTCAGCGGGCCATCCAGTCCCAACGCGCGCAAGGTGCGGCCGCCGGCGGTCAGCGTGCGGCGAGTTCGGGACGGCGAGAATTCGTCGAAAATCATAAGACGTTTCCCAGAGCGGGCACTTTATCCGCGGCCGGCGGCTTGTCCGGCAACAGGTAGGCGTCGAACATCTTGCGCGCAATCGGCGCCGCGGTGCTGCCGCCGTGCTTGCCGTTCTCGACGAATACGGCGACGGCCAGCTTCGGGTCTTCGGCGGGAGCGAAGGATATGAACAACGCGTGATCGAGCAAGCGCTCGGCCAAATCCTTTTCGTGATATTTCTCGTTCTGAGCGATGCTAAAGACCTGCGCCGAACCGGTCTTGCCGGCGATCTTGTATGGTGTTCCTGCGGTTGCAGCCGCCGCCGTGCCGCCGGGGCCGGTCGCCAGCTCCATGCCGTCCACCACCACCTGCCATTGATCGCGGCTGACCGCCGTCAGCGTCGGCTCAGGCTGAACCGGACGCGGGGTGAGCGTGGCCGATCCGGCGGCCCGCACCGCCGATACCAGTCTGGGTTTATAGATGTCGCCGCGCGATGCGATGGCCGATACGGCATGGGCGAGTTGCATAGGTGTGGCCAGCATATAGCCTTGACCGATGCCTACGCTGATGGTTTCGCCCGGGAACCACACCTGCTCGGCGGCTCGCTTGTAGGCATGGCGCTTCCACTCGGTGGAGGGCATCAAGCCCGGCTTTTCGCCCGGAATGTCGATTCCGGTGACCTCGCCGAAACCGAAAATACTCATGAAGTCATGCATGCGGTCGATGCCGAGCTTGCTCGCGACCGTGTAGAAGTAGACGTCGCAGGACTGCATGATGGCGTGGCGCATCGCGATGACACCGTGACCCTTGGGCTTCCAATCGCGGAACACATTCCTGCTGCCGGGAAGGCTGAAATGTCCGGGGCAGAAGATGGTCTGTTCGGGGGTCATGACGCCGTATTTCAAAGCAGCCATCGCAAAGAATGGCTTGACGGTCGAGCCGGGCGGGTAGGCGCCGCGCAGCGCGCGGTTGATGAGCGGCTTGTCGATATCGTTCTGCAGGGCGTCGAATTGCTTGGTCGTGAGGCCGCGCGCGAACGCGTTGGGATCGAATCCCGGCGTGCTGGCGAGGGCGACGACGTCGCCGGTGTGCGGATCGATGGCGATGGCCGCGCCGCGTTTGCCCGTCAAGGCGTCCTCCGCGGCCCGTTGCACGCGCATGTCGATGCTCAGGATCAAATCCGCTCCGGCGACCGGCTGCCGTATATTGAGTTTGGGCGTGTAAGCCCCCTGGCGTTCGACCGGCCGGCCCGCCGCATTCACCAACACTTCGCGGTACCCCGGGGTTCCGTGCAGCAGGCTCTCGTAAGCGCCTTCGACACCCAATTTGCCGATCAGCGTGGTGCCTGCATACGCCGCTGAATCGATGTGCTTGAGGTCCTGTTCGCTGATCGCAGCGACGTAGCCGAGCGCGTGCACGGCCATGGGACCGAAGGGGTAGTGCCTGGACAAGCGAGTACGGATGTCCACTCCCGTGAATTCGTAGCGATGTACCGCGAAGCGAGCCATTTCCTCGTCGTCGAGCTGCAGCTTGACCGGCACGCTTTCGTAGACATGATGCGACAGG
>WNFL01288110.1_pt2 | contig 28263 bp, 21 predicted proteins | sample 5400361 | NCBI WGS metagenome assembly WNFL01 (sample SAMN13153351, study PRJNA577476) | soil metagenome | isolation source: 40 cm soil on Douglas fir-dominated hillslope | place: USA:California | collected 2013-09-17
ATTCTGCGCATTCACGGCGTTGACGATGTCGACCGGCGACAGCCCCTTGGATTGGAGCAACTGCGAATTCAGATCCACTGTGATCTGGCGCTGCTTACCTCCATACGGAAACGGCAGGGCCGCGCCTTGCACGGTGGCCAACTGTGTGCGGATGAAATTGTTTCCGAAATCAAAGATGGCCTGCTCGCTCAGGCTGTCGCTTGTCAAACCAATCTGAATGACAGGTACGGTGGACGCGGAATAGATGGCCACCAGGGGGGCGGTGGTGCCTGGCGGCAAAAATCGGAGAATGGTCTGGACGATGGCGGTGGTCTGAGCGAGCGCGGTTTGAATATTCGCGTTCGGCTGAAAATAGATCTTTACGACGGCGATGCCGTTCAGCGATTGCGATTCGATGTGCTCGACGTCGTTCACCAGCGTGGTCACTGCACGCTCAGAGTTCGACGTGATGCGCTGCTCCATGTCTTGCGGCGAGAGCCCGTTGTAGTTCCATACCAGGCTGATGACGGGGATATTGATTTCCGGAAAAATGTCGGTGGGTGTGCGCATCAGCACCACCGGCGTCAGCAAAATCACCGCGAGCGCCATCACGATGAACGTGTACGGTCTGGACAGCGCTAGACGAACAATCCACATACTATTCGGTTCCTATAAGGCGAGTTCCGGAGCAGGGCCGCCCATAAAGCTGTGCAATATGCTTCGGAGAATCTATTCGCTTTTCTTTAGATTCACCGCGGCAGTGCTTTGGGTACGCCGCAGACGGGCCACTGTACTCGGGCCGCTCGCGGGTCCTCTGAAGTCTAATCGCTTAAAACGTTTGGAAACAAGATCAAGAGTTGATTCAGCATGGGTTGTAAGATGCGGGCGGTCGCTCGGCTGTTACACCGTTACAGCGCGGAGCCAAAATGGATGTAGCGGGAAACACACAACCGCAAGAAAAGAGACACCGGGCTATCGCTGGGCTGCGGGGCACGCGGGCGAGTGCACAGATGTTGTCGGATTATTCGCGGAACAGAAAATTCAGGCGTAGCCCGCAAACTTCGATGACGTCGCCGTCATTCAGCCGCATCGGGCCTTGGATCGGCTTGTCGTTCACCAACGGAGTCTTGTCGCCTGGCCCAAGGTAGTAGCCATCGTCACGCTGATTGATTTGCGCGGCCACTTCGGGCTTAAACCACCCTTTCAGACGCACGGTTGCCATCCTTGATTTGCCGATGATGGCGAGTTTGGCGGTGATCACATACTCTTTCTGATCGGAATTGCCGGCGAGCACGACGAGAGTAGGCATCTTGAGCCGGCCCGCGAACTGGGAGCGCTCGCCCATGGCCGCGGCTTGCTGAAGCATTTCGCGGCGCTGCTTGGTATCCAGCACCATCGTTTCGTTGATCTGCGGTGTGGTGGGCTTGCGCTTCGAGTCCACCGGGATCGGCGTATCACCGCTGGCGTCTACCTTAATGTGGTGCTTACCGATCCAGATCGAGTCGCCATCATGCAGCGTGGCACGCTCGACGCGCAGATCATTTACGAACGTGCCGTTCAGGCTGTCCAAATCCTCGACTACCAGCCGCCCAGCCTCGAAAAACACGCGAGCGTGATGGTTGGACACCGCCAGGTTGTCGACGGGCAGGTCGTTATCCGGAGACCGCCCGATGCCTACCGGCCGGCTCCCGATCGGCACTTCCTTGACCAATCTGCTTTCAAACATCAGGCTGAGCTTCGCCATGCTACTTTCCTCCTGCGGTCCCGTTTTCGGCCGCATGTTTCCGCGCCCCCGGGCGCAACCATGAAAACCAACCCTTGGACTCCGCGCCGACGCGCACCACGATTACGGTGATGTTGTCGGCGCCGCCGCGATCGTTCGCCAGGTCCACCAGCTTTTGCGCCGCCTTGGTGGCGTCCGGCTCGGATTGCAGTGTTCCCGCAATTTCCGGCTCAATGACCATACGCGTCAGTCCGTCGGAGCAGAGCAGCAAAATGTCTCGCGCGAGCACCATGTGCTCGTCTGCGTCGACTTCCACTTCCGGCTGCGAACCCAGCGCGCGGAGCAGCACACTTTGCATCTGGCTCTCTTCCGCTTCGGCCGCGGTTAGGATGCCGTGGCGAACCTGCTCCGCGACCAGCGAATGATCGCTGGTGAGCTGCTGCAGCGCGCCGCTGCGTAGGAGGTACGCTCGGCTGTCGCCTACGTGCGCGATGCTCAGCTTGGCTCCGTCAATCCAGGCCGCCGTCAGCGTAGCGCCCATGCCTTTCTGTTCCGTATGCTCTTGCGCCGACGAAAAAATCTTTTTGTTGGCCAAGTGCGCGGCGCTGCTCAGTCGCTTGGTCTTTTCGCTCCAGACCTCTTGCTGGTGGCCGTAGAGTGTTATCGCGGAATTGTCGAGCGCCTCTATGCAGTGCTTCACGACGGTTTCCACCGCTAACGCGCTGGCGACTTCTCCGTGCGCTTCGCCACCCATCCCGTCGGACAAGACGAATAAATGGAGCGGGGCCACAATGCGAAAGCAATCCTCATTGTTGGTGCGCACGCGACCTACATCGGTCACGCCGGCACTTACGATCTGCACGGGGACTCCCTACGGCTGCGGGACACACCCAGCCCGCACATAGCACAAGCAACCCTGTTCCCACGCTAACAGACAGGCCACCCACGTGTACGGCAATGAACCCTACTAATTACTCGCTTTTTCGCCACATCGCGAATGCGGTCGGGGTGAAAGTGGACCCTGCGGAATTGGGTCGGGAAGCGGAGCGCCAGATTCTCCAAAGGCGTTGCCAAGTCCGGTACAATCGTCCAATGCCCTGGCGCCTTTTCCTCCTGCTTAGTGTTTTGTGGCTGAGCGCCCCTCCGCAAGCGTTGCCGCAGCAAGCTCCTCCGCCCGCGTCTGCGGCGCGAATCCTGCTGCTGCCGAAACGCGTGGTCGCGGGAGAAACCGCGACGCTTGCGGTGCTGGACGTGAAGGGCCGGCTCACACCCGGCGTGACCGTGAATTTTTCCAGCGGCGACCACTTCATTACCAACGCCACGGGTCGAGCGTTGTTCGTCGCTCCGGTTAGTCCCGGCGTGATTTACGCGACGATTGGCACGCGATCCGCGCATGTTTACACGACGATTCTCACGACCACTGAAGTGAATTCGTCCTTACTCCAGGTTTCCGTTCCTCCAGAGTTCGCATCGCTCACGGACAGGCTTGAACTTGCTGGTAGCGGTTTCTGTGGCGATGCTGACGCAAATACTGTGCGCGTTGCCGGGAAACCAGCCCTGGTGCTGGCATCGTCTCGGGCGGCCCTGATCGTACTGCCTCCGACGGACGTGCCGCTGGGGCCTGCAAACATCGAAACTTCCTGCGGCAAGCGGTCCGCTCCCACGTTTTCGATCACCTTCTTGGATTTATCCCTGGACGCGGACTCGTCTCCGCTCGCCGCTGGGGAACACCGCACCCTAACTGTAGATGTTCGCGGCACCGTCGCAAAGGTTCTATTGGAAGCGCGCAACCTCTCGCCCAAAGTTGCTGATCTATCGGGCGGTAATCCGGCGAAGGTTTCGAGCAGCGGCGGTGCGGAAAATGCGGCGCATTTTGAGCTTATCGGACGCGAGCGCGGCAACTTTATGATTTCCGTGCGTCTACTACCCATGCCAAGTCCCTTGCGCCGCTAATCGATATCTGGATAGATTGTTTCGGAAACAACAGCGCCGATTGACCGTCTATACGACAGGCCGAGGTAGCGGGTTAGAATTGCGCGCGCCGACGCAATCCGCCGCGCTCAGTGGGAGACTGAAGATTATGCAAACTCTCTGGCAAGACGTGCGTTATGCCGTGCGCATGCTTACCAAGAATCCGGCGTTCAGTTTCGTCGCCATTCTTTCGCTTGCGCTGGGTATCGGCGCCAACACTACAATTTTCACGGTGGTCAACGCCATCCTGCTGAATCCGTTGCCGGTGAAGGACGTCGCTCGCGTGGTCGAGGTCGACACGATAGACAGCAAGACGCGGGTGACCGCCGCCAACGCCACGAAACTCGGAATGTCCTATGTAAATTTTCAGGATTATGCGCGTCAGACTCAGCAACTTTTCTCGGCGATGACCTGCGTCGTCGGCCCTTTTCCGTTGACTTGGAGCGGCGGCGCGGAACCCCGCCAGCTGCAAGGACAAATGGTCAGCGCCAGCTTTTTTGATCTGCTCGGCCTGCGGCCCGCCGCCGGGCGCTTCTTCTTGCCCGATGAAGACACTAAGCCCGGCGGAAACAATGTCGCGGTTCTTAGCTACAGTCTGTGGACAAATAAATTCGGCGCCAATCCGAATACGATTGGTCAAATCCTCACCCTCAACGCCACTCCGTTTACGATTGTTGGTGTTGCGCCAAACGGATTTAAGGGCACTTTCACCTTCAACAATGCAGAAGAGATCTGGGTCCCCGTCAGCATGTACCCGCAAATGTTGGCCGGCTTCTTTAAGGACAACTTCAATACGCGCCGTTTTTTGGCGACGGTCGTGTATGGCCGCTTGAAGGATGGAGTCTCTACTACCAGCGCGGAAGCTTCGCTGAAAACCATCGCTGCTGGGCTTGAGAGCGCCTATCCCAGGGATAACGCCGGCCGCAGCGTAGCCCTCACGCCCCTTGCTGAAGCTGCCGTCGGGGTCAACCAGCGCAGCCAAATCACTCTCGCCGGCGGTCTGATGATGGGAATTGTCGGCCTCGTCCTTTTGATTGCCTGCGTCAATCTGGCCAATTTGCTCCTCGCGCAAGCAGCAAGCCGCGAAAAGGAAATTGGTGTTCGCGCCGCTATGGGTGCGAGCCGCAGGAGGGTCATCCAGCAACTACTCACAGAAAACTTGGTGCTCGCATCTCTCTCGGCTCTGGCCGGTTTGGCAATCGCATATATCGGGCGCTCGATATTGTGGTCGTTCCGGCCTCCGTTTATCCGGGACAGCGATCTCGACTTGGGATTCGATTCTCATGTGCTGCTCTTTACGCTTAGCGTTGCGCTTGTGACCGCCGTGCTCATCGGCGTCGCTCCGGCCTTGAAGGCCGCGCGCCCGAACTTGATCGAAGTCCTAAAGGTGGGCGGGCGCGGCAATACGGTCGGGTGGTCAAGCAGTCCGTTCCGCAGCATGCTCGTTGTGACTGAAATTGCACTGGCTCTGGTCGCGCTCGTTGGTGCCGGGCTTTTCGTTCGCAGTATGCAAAATGCGCAGCGCATTGATCCCGGCTTTGAATCCGCAAACCTCTTCATGTTCAATTTTGATCTGGGCGCCCTGCATTACGACGAAGGCCACGGCCAGCAATTCTTCCGCGCTGCCATCGAACGCGCCAAAGCCTCCCCCGGTGTGGAGTCCGCTACGATTGCCGATGCTCCGCCATTGATTCCGGCGTTTTCCCGCACGATCTTCCCTGAGGGTCAGGATGAAGCCTCCGGCTACCGCGGAACTTTGACGCAGGTGAATGACATAGCTCCAACTTTTTTTGAGACTCTCCGCATCCCGCTCGTCGCTGGCCGCGAATTCACTGACTCCGACCGAGCAGGTACAAGGCAGGTGGTCATCGCCAACGAGGCCATGGCCAAGCATTTCTGGCCCAATGAAAATGCTATCGGCAAACGGTTCCACTTTCATGGAGATCCCGGGCTGCGCGAAATCGTCGGTGTGGTCCGGAATACAGTGGAGAACAACATTGGCGAAGAACCGCAGCCGGTGGCCTATTTACCTGTGGCGCAAAACTATTCGCCTGCAGCCATCATGCTGGTGCGCACGAGCGGCCGCCCTGAAGCAGTGATCTCCAGCGTGCGTAGCCAAGTGCAGCAGCTAGATTCCAACCTGGCGCTCACCAACGTGCAGACAATCGGAGAGCTGCTAGGGCAGGGCCTTTGGGCGCCACGTATGGGTGCCGCACTGCTTGCTGTGTTTGGCGGACTCGCGCTAATCCTCGCGATCATCGGCGTGTACGGCGTTTTGTCGTATTCCGTGAATCAACAAACCCGCGAAATTGGAATTCGCATGGCCATGGGTGCGCAGACGGGCCGCGTACTCGGTCTGGTCGTTGGCCAAGGAATGCGCCTCGCCGCCGCGGGCTTGGTTCTCGGCTGGCTCGTCGCGTTCGCTGCTATGCGCCTCCTCGGAAGCTTGCTGTTTGGCGTCAGCTCACACGACCCCCTGACGTTCGGCGCCGTCTCTCTAGTCTTAGCCTTGGCTTCGGTGCTCGCATGTTACATTCCGGCTCGCCGCGCCACCAAGGTCGACCCCATCATCGCCTTGCGCTACGAATAGCGCGGAGACAATTGGCAAACTCTGAGGTGGCTCCATGTGAGTCTGTCGCATTTCCGCAACAAACCGTCGCTCATCGGCGCCCCGCTGGCGGCATGCCCCGCGCGATTTATAAATGCGCTCTAGTTTCGTCTATACGATAGGAACAATCAGGAACTTATATCGTCTAAGTTCGTATTCCCAGGTACGGAGATGACCATGTGGACCCTCTTACAGGACCTGCGCTTCGCGTTTCGCCAGTTTCGGAAGTCGCCGGGCTTTGTCATAACTGCGATTCTTTCGCTTATGCTCGGAATCGGCGCCACAACCGCTATCTTCAGTGGTGTTATCTATGGCGTTCTGCTTGATCCGTATCCATACAAAGACAACGATCGTATGGTGCATATCCAGCTCAACGATAAGAAGAGTGACCGGGGGCCGCTTTTCCATGTTAACGCGTCTGGATACAAGGACTTAATGAAGGTTTCGTCGCTCGATGATGTGTTCTTGCAACGCCAAAATCAGCGAAATCTGACCGGGGACCAGATTCCCGTTTCCGTGAGGGTCGGATCATATTCCCCGAACCTGTTTGAATACATGGGAGTTCCGCCGCTGCTAGGCCGCGAATTCACGGCAGCCGATGCTCCCGGTGGCAATCCAGCGCCGGTTGCCGTGCTGAGCTATATCTTTTGGCAGAAGCTGTTTGGCGGTAGCCGCGACGTTGTCGGGAAAACCGTCGAGCTGGATCATCAAGTTTACACGCTCATTGGCGTTGTGCCCGCGCGGTTTACCTGGGGCGACTCGGATGTTTACATTCCGGCGCTGCCTACGGCCGATCCTAACGAATATTGGATGTCATTCGTTAAGTTAAAGCCCGGTACGAAATTTCCGGTCGCCGAAGCGGAATTTCAAGTACTTGCCGACCAGTTCGCCAAGCAGGACAAGAACTTTCCGCAGGAGCGCAAAGTCAAGATCGTCACCCTGAATGAAGAAGTGCTCGGTCAGTTCGCCGGTACACTGACGCTCCTGTTCGGCGCTGTGCTCGCGTTGCTGATCATCGGATGCGCCAACGTCTCGATCCTACTGCTGGCGCGTGGCACCGCGAGGCAGCACGAACTGGCGGTGCGCGTCTCCGTAGGCGCGGGTCGCAGCCGGCTGATTCGCCAGTTGTTAACCGAGTCCGTGGTTTTGTCGGTCACGGGCGCGGCGCTGGGGGTTCTGGCTGCGTACAAAGGCGTCGCCGCATTGGCTGCATTTCTTCCCTACTATTCGTTCCCTCATGAAGCCGCGATTCACGTCAACGCCGTGGTGTTGGTATTCAGCGCGGTCATTGCGCTGCTCACCGGGATCCTCTTCGGCATCTCGCCTGCTTGGCAGCTTTCGCGGCCGCACCTTGGGCACCTGATCCAGGCGAGCAGCGCGAAGCATACTGGCAGTGCGCATAACCGGCATACCCATCGGCTATTGATCGCGGGCCAAGTCGCGCTGACGCTGCTGCTGGTGGCCGCGGCCGGTGCTGCGATGAAGGCGTTCGTGGCGCGCATCCACACACCGCTCGGCTTTGAGCCGGACCATGTGATTTCCATGAACGTTGGATTTCCCAAAGGGGCAAATCCCACATGGCAATCGCGGCTGAACGCGAATGAACTGGTTCGCAAAACGATTACGGAAGTTCCCGGCGTAGATATAGCGAGCGTATCGACAACGTGGTTTCCGGGATTTGGCGGCTTCAACGCGAAGATCGAACTGCAAAGCAAGCCATCTTTGACGGACGCACAGGCCTTGGCTTGCTTGGTAAGCCCGCAGGAGTTTCTCACGCTGCGAATTCCGCTGCTCGCTGGTCGCGTGTACGACGAAGCGGAAAACATGCGAGCGGCGCATCTCGCAGTGATCAACCAGTCGTTTGTGAAGCAATTCATGGGCGACGCAGATCCGATTGGCCAAAGAGTGCGCAGCCCGATGCTCAAGGTCGAGCAACCCTCTCTTCTCCTCGCGCAAGCGCCGGATGACTGGCTGGAAATCATCGGAGTCGTGGGCGACAGCCGAAACGATGGATTGGACCATCCGGTAAAACCAGCCGTTTTCGCCCCATACAGTTTCGTGCTGCCGACGGATGAGTCGCTTCTGGTGCGTGTAACTGGGAATCCTGACGCGGTGTTGCGCTCCATCAAGGAGCGGCTGCGACAATTGAATCCGGAGATGGTGGTGGTTTCGGATCATACGGTCTTATGGTGGCTGGAGACGCAGGGCTGGGGGCAAGAGCGATTTATTGCGACGCTATTTTCGCTATTTGCGGCGCTGGCGCTCGCGTTGGCGGCTACTGGCTTGTACAGCGTGGTGTCGTTTGCGGTGACGCAGCGAACACAGGAAGTGGGCATCCGCATGGCTCTGGGTGCGCCGCGGACAAGCATTATCCGGCTGGTGCTGGCATCGACTGGAACCATGCTCGGGCTCGGTCTGGCGATTGGACTTGGTTTGAGCATCGCGCTGAATGGGGTCGTGGCGTCGTGGGTGAAAGGCAGCTCGCGCGATCCCCTTACGCTCGTTAGCTCGGCGATGCTGTTGCTGCTGGTGGCGGTCGCGGCTTGCGTCGTGCCAGCTTGGCGTGCCGCTACAATTGATCCCATGCGTGCTTTGCGGACGGAGTAGGCAATGAGGCCAATCCTCTCGCCCTGGTTAGCGGTAGCGCTGGTTCGGCGGCAGATGCCGGTAAAAATTAACCAGCGATAGCATCAGGCAAAGCGCCGCGCGTACGTTCACGGTTATTGAACTCGCGAAGCGCCGCTTGCAAATCCTCAACCGTGAAATCCGGCCAGCGCTTCGACGTAAAAACAAATTCGGCGAAGGCGCATTCCCAGAGAAGAAAATCCGACAGGCGCTGTTCGCCGCCAGTACGGATCAAGAGGTCAACGTCTGTCGAGCCGCCGCGTAGAACTTCCGACAGGACTTCACTAAAGGAATCGGGCGAGAGCTTGGTCACTTTGTAAAAGCGGCAAGCAGCGTGAAAGATGGCTTCTCGCGCGGAATAATCGACAGCCATCCTTAGGTGTAAACGGGTGCCATTTGCAGTAGCTGCTTCGGAATCTGCAATAGCCTTGCGCAGAGTCGCCGGCATACGGTCGCGACGACCAATGATGCTCAGGCGCACACCTTCCGCGATGCAGTTCGAGGTTTCGGTCAGAAGATATTCGTGCAGCAAACACAAAATGGCGTCGACTTCCGCAGGAGGACGTTTCCAATTCGCGGAAGAGAGCGCAAAAAGCGTAAGCGTGCGGATGCCCAGCCCGGGAGCCGCGGAAATGATGCGCCGCGCTGTTTGCGCGCCGGCCCGGTGCCCGGCTGAGCGGGGAAGCCCGCGCGAACTTGCCCAGCGGCCATTGCCATCGGAGATGATCGCCACGTGCAGGGAACGTCTCGGAGGAAGCTCCTGGAGAACCGGCGTGGGCTGCTGAAGAACTATGGGTGACGTTTGCATTTTCTCTCTCCGCCGCTAGAGGTGAACGCCTGTTAACGTAAACTACTCTGCACTACAAAGCTCTATGACAAAAAATTTTGCGCGTCAGCCCTCGCGCGTGGCGCGAATCAGCGCTTCCATATGATTCAGGTAGCGCTCCAGCGCTTTCCGCCCTGCTGCCGTTAGCCGGTACTCCGTCTTGGGCAGCCGGCCGTCAAACGATTTGGTGCACACGATGTAATCGGCTTCTTCCAGTTTGCGTGCATGAACACTCAAGTTTCCGTCTGTAGTCTTCAGCATCGCCTTCAGCTCATTGAAGGTCAAGGAACGGTTGACCGCAAGGGCGCTGACAATGCCCAATCGCACGCGCTCATGAATGAGGCGGTCGAGATCGCCCGGTACAGGCTCCCGCGACTGTGTGTGCGCGGCGTGCAGGGCAGTCTCGCGCGACCGCTGGTATCGCTCGTCTCGTGCTGTCGATCCCTTAGCCATATGAATCCCCTTTTAGGGCCGCTATCCTCCGTGATTCCGCGCGATCCACAGTCCGAAGCCAATCTGCAAAGCGCCAAACCCCACGGCCATGAACGCATCCCCCCAATTAGACGGCGCGAAGAGCGCGATTGCTCCGAGACCCATGAGGGCCAGCCCCATTACCGGAACAACGCGAACGGAAAAGGCACCGCCGGTGACAATTGCGGTACCGTACAGAAGCAGCCAGACTCCTGGCAATGCGGATTGAACGCCGGCTTGAAACAGCGCGAACGTCAGAAGGCCACCAACGATGATCGGCGGAGTAAAGCTGAGGAGAAATTTGCGGCCCGGTCCGGTAAACAGTCCGGCACTGGCACGGTGAGCCTTTGTAGCGGCCGAGGACGCAGCAATGGCTACCGCAACGAAAGCCTCGACAAGCCAAACGGCAAGCCACGCGCGGGGAGAATGTTGACGTGACGCCGCCCAAGCTGCGCCGATGGCGGTCAATCCCATTGCTACCCCGCCCCAACCTGGAACTGCGGTAAATTCGGCTGCGCGCTCCATCGTTTCGCGAATGTAGCGCAGGTGGTCGGCGGCGCGAGCGTCAATAGGAATAGGTTCTGGTTTTACGGGGCGAAGAGGACTCACGAAGGCCATGGTGAGAAGATAGCAGCAGCTCTCGTGGCTGTCAAGTACTTTATATTACAAAGTACCGCATTCATTCAGCCGCCCTTTCAATCGATGGCTCTGAACGGGGATATCGGCCTAGCAGCGCGTTCCATCGAATGATGAACACGTCGAGAAACATTTGCACGCTGTCGCGCAACATGCTCACCTTTGTGGCCGGCGAATGCGCCCAGCGCACCGGAATCTCAGCGGAGCGCAGCCCGTGATGACGCCCGAGGTAGAGAAGCTCGGGATCAAAGCCGAAGCCCTCAATACGCTGCTGTTGGAAAATTATGCGGCAAGGTTCGCGGCGAAAGGCCTTAAAGCCGCACTGCGTATCGACAAACGGCAAACGAAGAATGGCGCGCACAATAAAATTGAAAATCATGCCGGCATACTCGCGGAAGGCGGACTGTCGCACGGAAATCAGGCTGCGGTTAAGGGCGCGCGATCCAATAGCCACGTCGTGGTCCACTAGCGCTGCGAGGAGCTTGTCGGTTTCCTCAATCGGCGCCGAGAGGTCCGCGTCAGTAAACAGCACGATACGTCCGCTCGCTTCCATCATCCCATGGCGAACGCTGTAACCTTTGCCGCGATTCGTGCTGTTGGCCACTACCCGCAGGCGGTTAATTTCGGCCCGGAAGGACTTGGCGACATCCGCAGTGCGGTCGGTCGAACCGTCGTCTACAACAATTACCTCTGTTTCGCGCTTGCTTCCGCGGATATATGAGGAGATCAGCGACAGCGTTTCCGGTAAGCGAAGCTCCTCATTGAATGCTGGAATGACAATGGAGAGATCGGGCTCGGTGCGGCTCATAGCTACGAGGATTCCTTCCAGCCGTGCGCACCGACGAGCGGAACGAAGCGGCAAGGCTCGAGCATGGTAGTAAGAAAGCTATCATGGCTACGCTGGATTAGCCGCAAATCCTGGTTTTCAACGCCGCCCACCGGCACAATCATTCTGCCGCTTTCGGCAAGCTGCGCGAGGAGCGGCATGGGTACGGAGGGCGCTGCCGCCGCGACGAGAATCGCGTCGTATGGAGCAAAATCGGGTAGGCCGAGCGTACCGTCGCCGCAGTGCACGTGAGCGTTCGTGTAGCCCAGCCGCGCGAGACGCTCAGCGGCCTCAGTGGCCAATTCCGCGCGAAACTCCATTGTGAAGACCTCCCTTGCCAGGCAGGCCAGGACGGCGGCTTGATAACCAAATCCTGTTCCGATTTCCAGGACGCGTTCATTTCCTTGAAGACGAAGCGCCGCAGTCATGGCCGCCACGATGTAAGGTTGCGAGATTGTTTGGCCTTCCCCAATCGGTACTGGGCCGTCCTCATAAGCACGTTCGCGAAATTCGGCCGGAAGGAATTCGTGGCGTGGGACGCGCTCGAGACATTCTAAGACGCGGCCGTCAGTAACGTGACGCTTGCGGATTTGCGTTTCCACCATCTCACGGCGGGCTTGCCCATAGCCATCAGCGGTGCTGTTTCCGAAATTGCCGCCGTGTTCCATGAATCAGGCCTGCGCGGTGGCGGCCGCATGCCTCTCCCATGCGTGCGTGCGGAGGATGTCATCTACTTGCTGGAGTGCGAAATCGCATTCCTCGATCCGATTGTAGAAATGCGGAGAAAATCGCACGCCGGCTTTCGGCCGGAAGTCCGCGAGGATTTCACGAGCCAGGAGTTCGCGGCAGACTTCGTAGGCATGGGGACACTCGATCGAAACGGTGCCTGCCCTTTCCGCTGGATTTTCCGGTGTATTGACGCGCCAACCGCGTGACTTCGCGCCATCGAGCAAGCACCTCGTCATGCGCACTGATTTAGCGCGTATGGCTTCGATGCCAACGGCATTGAGGATGTCCAAGCCAGGCTGGCAAGCATACAGCGCCGGAATGTGGGGCGTGCCGTTGAGATAGCGGAATGAATCTTCGCGCGCATCGATCGCCCCGGTCTCGAAGCCAAACGGGCGCTGATGCGCGATCCATCCAGTGAGCGCCGGACGAAGCTTCGCGCGTAAATCCTCGCGCACGTAGAGATAACCGACTCCGGGGCCACCACATAGCCATTTCAGTACACCACCAACGGCGAAATCGGCACCCAAGGCCCGAACGTCAATGGGAATCGCGCCGGCTGCCTGGAAGAGGTCGAGGATTACGTACGCGCCGACGCTATGCGCACGTTCGATAATCGCCCGCGCGTCGACGATGTAGGAACTTCGGAAAAGAACATGGGAGATGGGGACGAGCAAGGTCGTCTCGTCGATTGCAGCGAGAAACTTGTCCAAATCAATGCGCACCGGATCGGAGCTTGCCACCAACTCCACACGCGCACCCAGCCGGCGCTGCTCGTGGTAGAAGTATTGAATAGACGGAAACTCGAGATCAGTCATTACGATTTTGTTGCGTCGTCCATGGAAGTCAAAACAAGAAGCGATGACCGCCTGAATCAGCGTGACATTTTGATGGAGAGAAATTTCGCCGGCTCTCGCGCCTATAAGCGGCGCGATTTTGTCGCCGACGCCGACAGCCATGTCCCACCAGCCCTCTTCCCACGCACGTACGCCGCGCTCCGCCCAGGAATCCGCGTAAGCCCGCATTGATTCGTAAACGGCGCGGGGCATCGCGCCCAGGGAATTGCTAATGAGATAGGTGGAACGGTCAAGAATGGGGAACTCGCCGCGCCATTTGAGCAGGTCATCCATGAACGGTGACTCCAGCGCCGGGATCGCCGGGATGAGTTTTCCTCCATCCAAGGTAGCACAGCGTGATGAAAAGCAGCCAAGGCAACCCCGCTGTGAGCGTGATGCGAAGACCTGGGACCCACCAGGTGGAAACGAGCACGGACCCAAGGGCCACGACGCCAAATAGCGAGCTCCATGGACCGCGCGGACCGAAGCGCTTAACGGGCTGCCCAGATCGAGCAGTGCGCCTCCGGAACATTAGATGTGTGACGAAAATCATTAGCCATACAAAAATGCCCCCGAAAAACGCCGAGCCCAGCATGTAGACATACGCCGTCCCGCTGTACCGCCGCTCCAGGAACAATGCCGCCACCATACCGATGCTAGAGGCGAATAGCGCAGTCACAGGAGTGCCGCGTTTGCTCAGTCGGCCCAATGCCGACGGAGCATAGCCCCCGCGCGCCAGCGAGAACAGCATGCGCGCCGTCAAGTACAGGTTGCAATTCACACTCGACAGGGCCGCCGTTAGGACCACGAAATTCATCACACCCGCTGCCGCCGGAATTCCTGCCGATTCGAACACCCGAACGAACGGACTCTCGCCGAGCCCCACCTTAGTCCACGGGATAACACCAACGACCACTGCAAGCCCTCCGATATAAAAGATGCCCAGGCGCGCAAACGTCCAGCGCATGGCACGTGGCAACGCCGTCGCTGGGTCTTTGGCTTCCCCGGAAGTAACCGCGACGATTTCCATTCCCAGATAACTGAACACCGCCATCGCGACGCCGAGTCCAACGCCAGCCCACCCATTGGGGAGAAATCCACCATGAGCAACATAGTTCGTACCGCCGATTCGCGGGAATCCGACACCGAGGAGCAGCGCAGCGCCCAAAATGAGAAACAGAATAATGGTCACCACTTTCAGCATTGCAAACCAATATTCGAACGTCCCGAAGTTCGAAACGCTGCTGGCGTTCACCCAAACGAGCGCCACCGAAAACCCCGCAATCCAAATCCACGATGGCACTCCGGGAAACCAGTGCTTGCAATAAATCGAAGCTGCCACCATTTCGCTGCCGATAGCAATTACTTGTCCGAGCCAATATGAATACCGCATGGCGAAGCCAGCCCACGGATGCACATACATTTCCGCGTAAACGCCGAAAGAGCCGGCCACCGGGTGCGCAATGGCCATCTCGCCCAGCGCCCACATCAGAGCTAGCGCGATCCCGGCAGCCGCGGTGTAGCTCAGAATCACGCCCGGTCCCGCGAGCTTCACGGAGAGCGCGCTCCCGAGGAAAAGTCCTGTGCCGATGGCGCCACCGACAGCAATCATCGAGAGCTGCCGCGGGCTCAGGTTGCGGTGCAGGCCCGCTTCGCGCGCCAGGATGGCCGACGGGCCGCCGTCATTCGCCACAGGGGGAGCTTCGGTTTGCGCCATGGCGCGGCATCGTACCAGACACTTCACCGGCCTGCACGGACGTACAGAAAAAAAGGACAGTTAAGCGACCCGACACTCCTGTACTTCGACGCTCTTCTCTGCGCGCGGCTCCTCTTTACAATCGAAAGCGTGGCGAAACCGCAGAATTTCGCCGCGGAGGCAGTCATGAAGGCGGTCCTGGCATTGGTAATCATTTATGTGGCGATGTTCTTTCTCGCCATCCAAGGCGCTTCGCAGAATTCGGCGCAGTCCGCGCTGCATGTTGGCGCTGGCCAAGCCGCGCACTCGATTGACCCTGCAAAAGACGCTGATATCCGCTCCTTGATGGAGCTTGTTGGTGCGCGCGACGCCATGCAGGATTTCGCCACTAACGGCGCCGACCAGCTTCGCGAAAACCTTCTCACCTCGGTTCCGAGTACCGACCGCGGGCAGAAATTTGTGAACGCATTTATCGACGGCTACAAAGCCAGGTTCAATGCCGATGAAGCTACAGCTCAGCTCGTAATCATCTACGATCGGCATTTCACGCAAGACGAAATCAAGGGCCTCTTGCAATTTTACGGTTCGCCGCTCGGCCAAAAATTCGCCGCGGAAATGCCCAAAATCAACAGTGAAATGCAAGCGGCCAACCGCGCGTTCAGCACTCGTATCGCGAAAGAAGTGCTACAGGATCTCCACAAGCAGTATCCCGGCATGGCCACACACGCCCGCTTCGCCAAGCCGCGCCAAGGCCAACCAGAGCAAACCCAACAGCAAGCACAAACACAACCTTAAACCGCCGTATCGCGTCTATACTGCCGGACCTCAGGTACATTAAAAAGGGCTACTTGATTCTGGTATCTGGGTCGATTTTCTGCCGCAAGGCTCAGGGGAGGGTGTAATGCGAACGTTGCTAGTGGGGTGCGCGCTGATTTCAGGTGCGCTAGTAGTCTTGGCGCATTCGCCGTCCGTTCAAGTAATGGCACAAGAGAAATCCTCAGTGCCGCCCAAGAAGGCTACAACCCAAGCCCCCGCCAAGACTGCGCCGCAACCATCAAGCAACGTCGATCCCGAAAAGGAAGCCCGTATCCGCGAACTGATGGATGTCACCGGTGCGAAGAATCTCGGACAGCAGTTAATCGAGGCAGGCATGGAGCAATTCCGCAGCAGCGTGCAGGACTCCCAGCCCAACAATCCGCGCGCCAAGCAATTTGTCGATGCTTTTGTGAGCGGATTCCAGAAACACTTTGACGTCAACAGCCTCAACGAACAGATTATTCCGATCTATGACAAATATCTCACCACGGACGACCTGAAAGGCTTGCTCGACTACTACCACTCGCCCCTTGGACAACGCATGCTGAAGACCCTGCCGGAACTAACTCGTGAATCGCAAGCCGCCGGCTTCGCGCTAGGCCAGAAAGCCGCACAAGAAACTATGGAAGACTTAAAGGCGGATTACCCGGAATTTACGGGATCTAAAGACGACGAAAAGCATCCAGGCAGCGAGCCGAATAGTTAGAGCCTCAAGGAAAACGCTTCTTGAATTTTATGTCGATACCAAATGTTCCATTGTAATCGCGCAGGGCCACAATGGAGACATTGCGGTTCACGTTGTACTCCACCTGGATTACCTGCTGCTGCGTGGAGCCCACGTTCGAGACATACGTCACCGTCAGATTCCGCGTAACTTGTTGCTGAACGGTGACTCGAGCCGCCGCGTTTTGTGTAGCTCCTGTTGAGCCCACTCCGGTTAGCCCCGGGTCGACTCGAAAGTTCGTGATCCCAAATAGCCTTTCCAGCCGTCCGCCAACCTGGCTCGATACTGCTTCCGACAGCAGCGCCGACGCTCCCGCCGTTCCGCTCTGTGCTCCTGAAGCAGTGCGCAATGTGGACTCCTGACTGGTCTGGCCCAGCGCGAGGAGTGTCACGATGTCGTTGGCCGGCAGTGGCGGGTCGGAACGGTATGCCAGCGTCAGTTTGCTCGCCGGGCCATTGAAGTTCAGCGTGATTTCATATTGTTGAATTGTGGTGCTCGCTTCTACGTTCACCACCGGGTCCAACCGGAAGGGATTCGCGAAATTAATATCGCCTCTCGCCACCCGATAGCGATTGCCGCGGAACAGCAGGTCTCCCGAGAGAACGTGGATGTGCCCGAGCAAAATAGGATGTTCCCACGTTCCACGCACGCGGATGTTGGCTTCCGCGTCCAGTTCCGCGCCGGGCCACTCCATGCGCGCATCCGGCGCTGAAACCGCCTCCACATCGAACTGCAGATTGCGCAAGAAAGCGGAACTGGTGGATGGGCCGCTGATTCCTTCTTTTGTTGACACCAGCAGCACACCGGCAACTTCTAGTCCCTCTGTCAATGTGACGCGTTGCACCGTCACCCGGCCGGAAAGCAAGCCTGCTTCGGTTGTGCCGGTCAGCCGCAGCGAGCCCCCCGTCAGCCAACTCATGCCCTCCGGATAACGGATGCGAATCTTATCGCTCCGCGCGGTAATGTCGTACCGCAAGGGTCGCTCGGTGTACGTTACACTGCCGGACACGTGCAGCGTGCCACCACCGGCTTCCGCGGTCATGTCATTGAAGAAAAGCCGCGTATCGTCAAAGACGAAGTCGCCATTAATGTTACTAAGCCCGGTCGGGAAATCGGCCTCTCGCGCATTTGCACCGGCGATGTGAATTCGTCCATTGATACGCGGTCGCTCGAGCGTGCCCTCAAATGTGGCATTGACCTGCGCGGGCCCCGCGATCGTTAGCCCCGGCGAAATCCCCGTAAGCAGCCGCAAGTCCAGGGCGCCGTTGAGTTGCAGATTGACGCTGGCGCGCTCCGCGAAACCAACATTTCCACTGACGCGAATGTCGGTGTCCGGTCCACGAAACTCTGCCGGCTCGATCTGCAAATTGTCTCGCGAAGATCGAAAATGAACTGGGCCCACATTCTCGAGCTGTACGTTCGCATAGTTAAAACTGAGCCGCGCGAATTTTGCATCCAGAAGGATGCTCTCCGGCCGCTTGAGCGAGCCGCTCAGGCCGATTTCGCCGTCCGCTTTACCGTGACCGTTAAATGCCCGCAAGTGCAGGGCGCCCAGAATAAGCGCGTCCAGCGCCATATTCTTGACGGCAATTTTTCCGTCAATATTGTAAGGGTCTGCGAGTGCCAGCGTAAATCCGCCGGAAATTTCCCCGGTGCTCATGGCCGAGCCCAATTCCAGTCGCGCCGTGCGCCCATCCGAGCTGAGCATGCCGTCAAAGCTGCCAATCACGGACTGCCCCACCTTAAAGTCAACCACGCGAAACGTCCCCTCACCCTTTGGTGCCAGGGGTGGGCCGCTGGCTTTCAGTCGAAAGGAAACCTGGCCATCCAGCGCGAAACGCGGCGACTGCAATTTTTGGAAATTTGCCAGTGGAAGAGAGGCGCCAACGAGATCAATCGATCCAGTACGGTCCGCCAAGTTGTATTCTGCCGTGCCAGTAACAATTCCCGCCCCGTGGCCCGGCTCTTTTTCTGGCGGAAACAACCGCAGTTCGGCATTCGCTATGCGGACTTCATCGGGCATCAAGTTAAGCTGCCCGCGCAGCCGGTTAAACGTGACGCCGTACGCTTCTCCATTTGCAAGATCGAATAGCCCATTTATGGCCGGCGCTGCCCGGGTCCCGCGTCCATGAAACTGGCCGGATAGCAGCCCATGCACCGCATACGACGAATTGAGCAACTGCTGCAGGGCATTCACGGGTGTCGCCTCGAGACTGACGTCGGCGGACCACGTGCTATCGGGCAAAAAGCTCCACTTGTTCAGACCGAGCACCATGTCGATCGTCGCATCCATCGGGCCCCGGCGCAGATGCGCGTGCGAAAACGTCAGTTCGTCTGGCGAATACGAGAGTTCCCCGTCTACGGAGTCAAAGGCAAGATCCTCATAACGAAGGCCCTCACCTCGCACATGCCCCGCAAAAGTTGGACCTCCCGGCGGTCCGCTGATCTTCCCTTCCCATCGTGCGCCTCCCGAGATCACTTTGATCGCGCCAGGCGATTTCGGTTCTGCTTCTCGAAGCGCGTTGATGAAATCGCGATAGCTCTCGAGCGCGCCGGTTTCAAATCGAACGTCCATCGCCGTGTTTCGCGGCGCGAGGATTCCGCTGACTGAGCCTCGGCTGGCAGGCGTCTCGAACTCGCCGCTGCTAACCGTCAATGTCTGCGGATCGTATCGATAGCGAATGTCCCAATCGCCATCCACTGGGATGTGTCCGGCAGCGACATTATCCGGTGACGTCCACTGCATCGAGCCGGCGACCTCAAAATGTTGGAATGGTCCGCTCCAAGTTTCCGTCGTGTCTGCTGATATCAGGGAATCCCAGTGCAGTTCGTCCACCGGGAAACCCCGATGCTCAATGGCTGGGAGCACTCCGGCCAGATGGACGTCCTGCACGTGCGTATCTGCGCGGAATTTCAGGCCGTCGAAGCGCATCGTGACCCGGCCTTTGACTGTTCCGCCAAAGGCCAGCGCGAGAAAGTCCGGCACAACCAGGCCATTGTTGTCGATGCGAAAGCTGCCTCGGCTGGACAGTCCCGACACATGAAAAATCGGGTATGTCAGATTGATTTCATGGCCCGAATAGCTGCCCGTTCCTCGAAATTGCCCGTTTGCGAATTCTGCTTCGCCATGAACATCCGCGAGGCCGGTCGGCGTTTCCGGCGACCGCAGGTTCTCGCGAATATCCAACAGATTGACCCATCCGCGATATCGAAAATTCCATTTCGGTTGGGCATAGTCCTGCATCTCGGCCTGAGCGTCCACGTGCGAACGGCCCGCGTTCAGAACTCCCTGCTCCAACGTGAAGCCATCCTCTCGCAATGTGAATTTGGCGGACACGCTTACGGGCCAGGGAAGGAAGTTTTTTGCTGTGAAGCGAATCGATTCCCAATCAATCGTGCCTAAATACATGGATTGGCTCGCCGCCCCGGTGGCATCAAGCGCCAGACGCAGATTGTCGCCCTCCACAGCTAGCGGCGTTCTCACGTCGTTATAAAGGACCCAGCCATTCTGCAGTTGCAACCGCCGGATATGCAGATCGAACAGTGTTTCTCGCGTCGGCTTCCTCGCGGTCGCGCTTTGCGGGATAGGAATGTTGCTCGATCCGTTTTTCTCGATTCGTATGTGTACCTGCGGCCTTTGCACCAGCAGATCGTTCAACGAAACCTTGTGTCCCCAAAAAGAGTCGATGCGCAGCCCCGCTTGCACTTCGTCGGCCGCAAAGAGAGGCTCCGTACCCGCGGGTTCCCGTCCGTGAATCACTAAGCCCTTCAGCCGGATTTCTAGCGAGAGCCAGCGAATAGAAATGGACTGTAACGAAACCTGTCCGGCTGTCATTCTCTCCAGACGCTTCACCACAAAGCCGTGAATCAGCGAGTTGCCGGCCCCACTTCCAAAAAAAATCGCGACACCAGCGAGAATCAGAAGGATCAGCAACACTTTCGCCGCTAGCACCCACGCAACGTGCCGCATCCATCTCCATCTTCGCCGACGCGTCTCGCTGGTCATTTTCCAGTTTCTTTCAAGAACTTTTCCACGTGCAAACGGCCGCGGCTTTCTTTTAGCCAGATCTCTGCCTGCTCATTGATTCCCCGCTGTACTAGCGCCGCTTGGATATATTCTCGCGAGGCATCCAGGGATGGCGGGGCCTGATTGCGCACCTTTGCCCGGGGAACCACAGCTTCCTGGTAGAAATCCTCCACCTGCTTGGCCGTTACCTGCACGGCGGAACGAAACCTGGAGTCCAGATAATTGCTGAGATAGAGTTGCTGCGCGAGCATTCGTTGGATCTCTTTATCACTTAAGCCCGATTGCTTTTTTCGCGCCTGATATTCTTCCGGTGATGCGAATGAAGCTTGCAGATGCTCCACACCGTGGGCAATCTCTACGTCCGCGGGGTGCGGAAATCTCGCGGTGTCCGCCTCGTTCCTCACGATCCATTGGTCAACGAGCCGGTCTAGAATCGCGCCGTCGCTTTCCGCTTTTCCATCCACCAACACCTGATATCTACTCAACGTGCGCACTTCGCTCAACAGGATGATGTCGCTCTCCACCCGTGCCGCAATTTGATCCAGGAGTTCCTGGCTTCGCGCATACGTCACCGCTAGTACCAGCAGCGCACCGGCCAACGCATAACTCCAATATCGGGCCATTAGAACGTTGATCCCAGATTAAAGAAAATTTGAAATCCGGGCAGTCGCGTTGCCTGGAATCCAAATTTGCCTTGTTGACAGTTCGTTGTTAAGGCCCCTGACGGGCAGATCGGCGTAACGAACTGCGGCCGATTTATCTGATATCCCAGATCGATGCGAATCGGCCCAATGGGCGTGGCGTACCGAAAACCTAGCCCAACCGTGTGTGAAAAATAATTCAATTCATTCGTGCAATTGAATTCGCACTGTGTCGGGTTAGCAGGGTTGAAAATTGGCTTTGGCGGATACGGCCGAAATGTGATTCGGCTGGCTCTGCTATACACGTTACCGCCATCATAAAATAGCGCACCGCTTAATGCCGTCCCAATAAAAGGTAGCTTCATCGGGAAGCGAAACTCCTGGTTCAGGATCAGCAGCGCCTGCCCGCCGACCGGAAATCCCGTAACTGAGTCGCGGGGGCCAGCTTGGTTCAACGCGAATCCGCGCAGCGAAGTGCCGCCCCCCGCAAAAAATCTTTCCGGCAGTGGAATTACGATAGGCAAAGGTGGAGTAGTCGGCGCGGGAAAGGTTAGTGAAACTGTGTCGCCATACGGCTTCAAAATACCGATGCGAATCGAACGTGCAAAACTGAAGCTGCGCCCGATCGGGTGATACGTCGAGTTTTGGAAATAGAAGCGCATGAAGCTGGCGCTCGAACCAATCCGCGTCCCTGCGACGGTGAAGTCCACGCTGTTGAAATTTCCCCGCGTGGCGTCCGCCGGGTTATCGCGGGCGTCCCGCACCCAACCGGTGCCAAATTCCGAAACCAGCGTCGGCGCGTTGAACAGTGGAATCTCTTGCAGAGAAATGTGCGTGTTCAAATTCGACACCAGCACCTTGCGAAACGCGTAGTGGTACAGCAGCGACGTTCGCGGCGTCACCTGCTGGTTCATCTGCACCGAGCCCTCGTACCGCGTCTCGGTGAACGTATTGATGTCCTGCGTTTTCTCCGTATATGCCGTTACCTGAAGATTTAGATGCGGGTTGCTGAACGTATTCGGATGGTTGTACGCCAGCAACGCCCGGTCCTCGATCGTGCTGCCCCGCAGTTTCAGCGAAAGCGAATCGCCTCGCCCGGTAACATTCAGTTTGCTGATCTCCAGAATTCCGCGGATCGCAGCCTGCACCTCGCTCCCCGCGGGATTGCTCGTGCTCGCCAGCCGCTGTACTTCGAAACCTCCGCCGTACGCCAGCGTGTAGCGCTTCGCCTCTTCCACTAGCACAACGATGTCTTTGTTGGTGTCCGTCCCGTTCGGATTTTGCGGCTGGATGGTTACCCGATTGAATACTCCCAGGTTGTACAGGCGCCGCTGCGATTCGACCACTTCTCCTTCCCGCGCGTATGGTCGTATCCCGTCAGCAAAATCCTCCGCACTCGAATTTGCGGACCTTCCTCAATTCGATACACCAGTTTTACGAAACCGTTCTGGAACGTCTGCTCGTTCTTGACTTTGTCCGACTCCCCCAAGCGGTTCGACGCCGCTGCCGCTTGCTTTCCAGTGACGTTCTCCGCTTCGGCACCGGACTTCTTCTCTGGCTCATTAACCCTCTCCGCCGTCGCGGTAAACTTCGCTTCTGGAAATCCGTCGTTGAAATAGAGCGCCAGAATGTTGTCGCGGTCCGTGGTCACATTGAATTCCGAGTAAGGCTGGCCCGGAGTTGAAGCCACTACACCCAACAACATATCTTCCTTTAATGCGTGAACTCCATCGATCTTCAACGACGCCACACGCGTCTGCTTGCCTTCCTGAACTACAAAGCGAATCACCAGCTCGCCTTCCTTTCCTTTATAGTTGTCCAGCGCCTGCGCATCCACCTTTGCTTCCAGAAATCCGTTTGCCAAATACAAATTTTGCATGGAGTCTCGGTCGGACTCCATCAACCTTCGGCTGAATCTCCCCCGTGTTCCGAATCCCTTCGGATAGATCGTCATACGACTGCGCAGCAAATCGGTGTCGAAATAGTGGTTCCCGGTGATCTCGATTCGCAGCAGCGTATGCCGGTCGCCGCGCTCCACGCGATACGTGATCACCTCTTCGCTTCTCTTGAGTCCGCCCTTCAGGGTCACCTCGTTCGTGCTCGTCCCATATTCCACTTCCGCATCGAAATAGCCATTACGCTCCAGCCGCTCCCGAATGTTGCGCTTGCCTTCTTCCAGCAAATCCGTGTCAACCGCCCCTTCCTGATACACCGGCACCAGCTTCTTCAGTTGCCCGCTCGAAAATTTTGCTCCCGCAACCGCAACCCGCACGAGCGGCCCTTCGGTGACCTCCAGCTCCAGCGGAATCGTGTTGCTCTTGGCATCGTAAGTTCCCCTCCGCACCGCCGCTCGCGCGTTCAAATGCCCCTTTTTCACCAGGAAGTTACGTACACGCGAAGTGCCGCGCTGCACGCGCGCGGCGGTAAGCGCCGAGCGCGGCTTTAGTTTAGACCGCGAAAGAATATCCACATCTGGGTACTCCGTCCCGTTCTTGAGCTGAATCTCCTTAATGCGCGCGCGGGGTCCTGGCTGTATGTTGATGATCACGTCCATCTGGTGATCCTGTGGATGGGGCACCTCTTTCGCCGCTACTTGCGCCGCATACAGTCCTTCTTCCCTCAGCAGCTCCCGCAAGCGTTCCAATCCCTCGTTCACCGCTTCGGCTTGGTACGGCTCTCCGAGCGGAAGCTGGACCGCGGCGATCGCCGATGCCTCCGTGGGAGGAGACATCAGACCTTGAATGATTACTTGATTAGAATAGAGTTGCTCTCGCACCACGAAATCGATGCGTACCCCACCGTCCATGGGAGTCGCAACCGCTCGCACGTCGGCATAATCACCAGTGCGGTATAGAGCCCGGATGCTCTCCGCCACTTGGTCACGATCCAGTGGCCTTCCGATCAAAATCGGCAGTCCCCCCGGTTTGTCGGAAAGTACGCGGCCATCTTCGGTCACGATGCGCACGGCAGCTACAGGTTCGGTCCCTCTGCCATCACTTTCCAGAGCCTGGGCGCTCGCTTGTCCCGTGGGAGTTTCTTCCTGCGCGTGTGCGGGCCCCCACGCAGCTCCGAGAAGGAGCGTGGCCGCGATAATAGTGCGCAACCGTTGCCCACAATGCGCTTTCATGCTTCCACTGGCTCAGACGAAGCGTAGCATAGCGGCGTTGCCTGTCCTGCGAACTTTGGCGCTATCATAAATAGCGGACGCTAATTTTGTAGCTCGGAGTTCTTACCGCCGAGCTCTTTTGTCGCTACGAACACGGTCATGCTCGCAAAGGCCATGCCAAGGTGAACGATTCTTCGCACGAAAAATACTCCCGGCAGATCCTCTTCGCTCCCATTGGTGAAGAAGGCCAGCGTCTCTTGCTCGCCTCCAGCGCCGTTATCGTCGGTTGCGGCGCTATCGGTGCCGCCGCGGCCAATCTGTTAACACGTGCCGGCGTCGGAAAATTGCGCATCATAGACCGCGATTTTGTCGAGCCCTCGAATCTTCAGCGCCAGACCCTTTTTGACGAAGCCGACGCGCTCGCTGCCCTTCCCAAAGCTATAGCCGCCGAACGCAAGCTCCGCTCCATTAATTCCAGCGTCTCGGTCGAAGGCATCGTCGCCGACCTCAGCTCACCAAACGCCGAGGACCTGCTCGCCCGCTTCGATCTCATTATCGATGGAACGGATAACTTCGAGACCCGCTTTTTGATCAACGATTTCGCCGTGCAAAATGCGAAGCCGTGGATTTATGCCGCCGCCGTGGCCAGCTACGGTCTCACCTTGACCATCCGCCCCGGAGTGACGCCTTGCCTCGCCTGTCTAATGGAAACGCAACAGCAGGGCCTGGAGGAAACCTGCGATACCATCGGCGTCCTCGGCCCCGTGGTCAATCTAGTCGCGTCACTTCAAGCCTCCGAAGCCATGAAGCTTTTAGCTGGCCGTTCGGATAGCCTGCATGGCCGCCTGATCTCTTGCGATGTCTGGACTGGTCATTTTCAGTCCGTCCGCATCGCGCGCAACCCGGACTGCCGCGCTTGCGCCCGCCGCGAATTCACCTATCTGGACGGCCAAGCCCAGCCTCATATCACGATGTGCGGCCGCGATTCCGTCCAGATCCACGACCGCAGCCGCTCACTTGATCTGGCCGTTCTGAAAAATCGGCTCTCTCCCACAGTCTCCGACGTCCGCCACAACGAGTTCCTGCTCCGCTTCCGCATCCCGCCCTACGAAATGACCGTCTTCTCCGACGGTCGAGCCATCCTAAAAGGCACAAAAGATCCTACAGTAGCCCGTTCCCTTTACGCGCGTTACATAGGTGCCTAAATTTTCTTGGGAGTGCGGCGTTCTGCCCGCCGCTTTACGGCAGAATTCGGGGGTGGCCGTTTCAACGCGAGACAGGGTGGCGTCCGTAAGAAGACCGCATCGAAGCCCGATCCAAATTTTCTCGAAGATTCATCAACGTAAGAAAAGTGCTTAAAATCCGCGCCTTCAAATCATCGGTAAGATGCAGGCCGCTAGTCGCCACGCGGGCCAACTTCTCCCCATTTTCCGTGATGAATCGCATGATTTCGCGTTGCCGTTCGTGCCCAGTGTTGCCTAGCGCCGTTTCCCGGCGCATTTCCGCACACCCGCTCTCCAACGACAAAGTAAAGTGCAGCACGCACAGTTGCTGCTCGGCTAGAGCCGGTGGCGAGTCGTTTTTGCATCCTGCGGTTTGGCAGCGTATTCCCATGAGCGAGAGGGCTACTTTGATAAGTAACATTACTAGCCGCGAGAATCCACAACGCACCTGGCAAATGGTGCGAATCTTGCATTAGCTGTCCCATCGTTCCATACATGCCCGTTCGGACAGTCCTCGACAGAAAATCTCACATCGCCGTTGACATCTTCGACGTCCGCCCGTATAAATATACAGGTGAGTGCATATTTTCACCGTGCGATGAATTCGGGCAAAACCTTTCGCCATGGCCAGATCCTGCGCCTTGTCTCTGACGCCTCCATCACCAATCAGGAGGAGCTGCGCCGCCGTCTTGCTGCGCAAAAAATGCGCGTCACGCAAGCCACCCTCTCTCGCGATCTTCAGGAGCTTCGCCTCGTCAAAACACACGAGGGCTATCGCCCGGCCGCTGCGTTGCCGGAAGAATCTAACGGTCTGCCCTCGCTTGCGCGCGCTCTCGGCGAGTTCCTAGTGGACATTCGCCCAGCCGAAAATCTGCTCGTTTTGAAGACGCCCCCCAGTGGCGCGCAGCCCCTCGCCGCGGCCGTCGATGCCGCCAAATTCCCAGAAACCGCTGGTACCATCGCGGGCGACGATACTGTTCTGATCATCACCCCAAACAAAAAATCCCGCGAATCTCTCCAAAAGAAGATCGAATCGCTCGTGAAATGAGAAAGCCTGAACAACTCGCCGTAGTAGGTGTCACCGGCTACACGGGTTTCGAGCTGGCGCGCATTCTCTTGCGCCATCCCGCCGTGAAGTCTCCGGTCTTCTACGTCCGCGACACGCAAAACAAAAATTGCCTCGCCGAGCTTTTTCCCCAACTCCGCGGCATTGGCGAAGCGCCCCTCCGATCGCTTTCCCTTTCGGAGATCATCGCTAGCAATGCAGGGACCGCTTTCCTCGCGACGCCTCACGAAGTTTCCGCGGGACTCGCACCCGCCCTCTTGGAAGCCGGTATGCGCGTCATCGATCTCAGCGGTGCCTTCCGCTTTCGTTCCGCTGACACGTTCGCGTCCTGGTATAAGCTTCCCACTCCCCACGCCAATTGGCTCAGCGAAGCGACCTACGGTCTTCCTGAGCTGTATGCCGGCGAGATCGCTTCCTCGCGCCTCATCGCCAACCCTGGCTGCTACGCCACCAGCGTCATACTCGCGCTACGCCCACTCGCGGAAGCCGGCCTGATCGGCGGGGGCAGCAGCGTCGTCTGCGACTGCAAGTCCGGTGCCAGCGGCGCGGGCAAAGATCCTCGTCGCGACCTCCACTTCGTCGAAGTCGACGAAAATTTCAAGGCTTATAACCTCTTCTCTCATCGCCACACGCCGGAAATCCTCCAACATACCGGCTTGCCCGAAGATCGCGTTATTTTTTCAACGCATCTCCTGCCGCTCGTTCGCGGAATCCTTTCCACCATTTACGTCAACCTCAACGCCGTGCATTCTGGCGATGAAATCGAAGCCATTTTCCGAAAGTTCTATGCCGACCGCTCCATGGTCCGCATCTGGCCTGCGGGCTCGCTCCCCGAGTTGCAGCATGTCGCGCACACCAATTTCTGCGATATCGGCTTTTGCCTGGATAGTTCCGGTAAACGCCTCATCGTTGTCTCTTGCCTCGATAACCTCGGCAAGGGCGCCGCGGGCCAAGCCGTCCAAAATTTCAATCTCACCTTAGGTATTGAGGAGCAGACCGCACTGCAATGAAAACCGTAATCAAGTTAGCTGGAGCACTACTCGAAGATGACGGCACCGTGCGCTCGATCGCGCGCCAAATCGCGGCGCTCGCGCACCAGGGCCACGAAATGCTCGTCGTCCACGGCGGCGGCCGTCTTTTCACCGCCACCCTCAAGCGCATGGGAATCGAAAGCAATTTCGTCGCTGGTTTGCGCGTCACCAATCGCGAAACGCGCGATGTCGCAGTGATGGTTTTCGCCGGCCTTCTGAATAAGCGTCTCGCCTCCGCCATTTCCGCCGAAGGCGCGCCCGCTATCGGCGTTTCCGCGGCTGATTCCGCCTGCTTCCGCGCCGAACCAATGGTTCACAACGAAGTCGAAGGCAGCCTCGGTTTCGTCGGCTACCTCACCGGACTGAATAACGCCTTCATCGAGTCGCTCTGGCGCGAGAACCTTGTTCCGGTCGCGCCCTGCCTCGGCTTGGGACCTGAGAATGAGCTATACAACATCAATGCCGACCACATGGCGGCAGCCTGCGCCGAATACCTCGGTGCGGACCGCTTGATCTACCTCACCGATGTTGCCGGCGTTCTCGATGGCGACAAGGTTCTTTCCGCCGTAACTTGGGAAGAAATCGAGCGTCTCGTGCAATCCCGCATCGTTTCCGGTGGCATGGTGCTCAAGCTCGAAGCTGCCAAGCGCGCCCTCGAAGGCGGCGTGCGTGAAGTGCACATCGTTGGCGCTGGTTTGCCGGATTC
>WNFL01134589.1_pt2 | contig 28239 bp, 19 predicted proteins | sample 5400361 | NCBI WGS metagenome assembly WNFL01 (sample SAMN13153351, study PRJNA577476) | soil metagenome | isolation source: 40 cm soil on Douglas fir-dominated hillslope | place: USA:California | collected 2013-09-17
GCGCACATCATCGATGGGCGCGTGCCGCACGCGCTCCTGCTCGAGATCTTCACCGACGGCGGCGTGGGGACGAAGCTTGTCCGCGCGAAGGCCTGAGCGCCGCCACCCCAAGGATTTCCTGTCGCTCGCGGATTGGCCGCGGGACGCGATCGAGCAGATGCTCTCGCGCGCGCTCGAGCTGAAGGATCTGCGCCGGCGGCGCGTGCCGGTTCGCTCGCTCGAGGGCTGTTCGATCCTGCTCTACTTCGCGAAGCCGAGCCTGCGCACGTTCGTCACCTTCGAGGTCGGCGTCGTCGAGCTCGGCGGATTTCCGGTCTATCTGCCGCCCGGGCAGGTGCAGATCGGCGAGCGCGAAGCCCCCGAGGACGTCGCGCGCAACCTGTCGCGTTGGTGCCACGGCATCGTCGCGCGCACCTACGGTCACGACGTCGTTCAGACCTTGGCGACACACGCCAGTGTACCTGTGATCAACGCACTCACGGACTGGCTGCACCCGTGCCAGGCCATGGCGGACGCGCTCACGATCCTCGAGCACGGCGATCTGCGCCGCGACCAGCTCAGCTACATCGGCGACGGCAACAACATGTGTCACTCGCTGATCAATCTCGCCGCGTGCCTCGGGATGTCGCTCGTGGTGAGCACCCCGCCGGGCTACGCGCCCGATCCGGCGCTGGTGCGCACGGCGCTCGAGCGCGCCGCGGAGAGCGGTGCGCAGATCCGCTTCGTCGCGGATCCGCGCGAGGCCGTGAAGGGCGCGGCCTTCCTCTACACGGACGTGTGGGCCAGCATGGGACAGGAGAGCGAGGCAGAGGCACGCCGGCGCGTCTTTCGACCGTATCAGCTGAACGCGGAGCTCGTCGCGCTCGCGCCGGGAGCGCGCATCCTGCACTGCCTGCCGGCGCACCGAGGCGAAGAGATCACCGCGGACGTGTTCGAATCCGAGCGCGCGATCGTGTTCGACCAGGCTGAAAATCGCCTGCACGCGCAGAAGGCGATCCTCGAGCTGCTGATCGCTCGCTAGCCGGGCGACACCCGCGACGTGCGCGCCGCACAGCATCGGCGCGCCTCAATTTCCCGCCGAGCCGCCCCGATAGCTTGTGGGGCGAATTGCGCATCGGCGTGGAGGCGGGATGAGTTCGAGCAGCGACGGCGAAGCGGCCTCGAACGAGGCGGCGAACGCGGGCGCTCGCGTGGACTTGCCCGAGGCGTTCCAGCGCGAGATCCGCGAATTCGCGCGCTCGCTCCCCACGCTCACGTACTACGACGTGCTCGGCGTCCCCCGCGAGGCCGAGTCCGCCGACATCCGCGACGCGTTCTTCCAGCGCTCGAAGGCCTACCACCCGGATCGCTACTTCAAGAAAGAGCTCGGTCCGTACGCGAATCTGTTGAACGAGGTGTACAAGCGCATCGTCGCCGCGCACGACGTGCTCCGCGATCCGAAGCTGCGCGGCGCCTACGATCGCTCGCTCACGCCGCCCATCAGCGAGTCACGTCCGGCCACGATTCCGCCTCCCGCGACACAGGTGTCTCGAGCGCCCACTTCCGGTCGCGGCGCGTCGCTGCGCGGCCGGCTCGGCCTCAAGTCACCCGGCCTCATGCTCGTGTCGCTGCAGCGCCAGCTCGAGCAGAGCCGCGCGCGCGCGTGCAAGCAGTTCGACGCCGCGATGCTGCAGAAGCAGAACGGCGACTGGGCGCGAGCAGCGCAGCTCGTCGAGCTCGCGCTCGCGTTGAACCCACGCGAGAAGCGCTACCACGACGAGCTCGCAGAGATCCTCCCGCGCGCGAACGCCGAGCGCGCCGCCGCGGTGCGCCGCAAGGCCGAGACGCTGCTCTCCAGGGACCGCGTGGCCGCCGCAGACCTTCTCGAAGAGGCCGCGCAGCTCTCCCCGACCGACGCGGAGCTCGCGCACACGCTCGCCGAGTTGTTCGTCGAGCTCGAGGGCGGTCTCGAGAAGGCCGCGCTCTACATCGAGCGCGCCGTCGCGCTCGACGAGGAGAGCAAGGTCTTCCGCAAGTCCGCCGGCGAAGTCTACCGCAAGGCCGGCGACTCACAGAAGGCGCGCAAGCACCTGCAGCGCGCGTGGGAGCTCGATCCGATGGACAAGGAGATCCGCCAGGCGCTTCAGACACTCTAGGGTGTCACGCGCTGCGAAGGGAACGACATGAGCCGAGTGATCGGAATCGATTTGGGAACCACGAACTCGTGCGTGGCCATCCTCGAGGATGGCCAGCCCGTCGTGATTCCCAACACGGGCGGGTACAAGACGACCCCGTCGATCTTCGCCGTCACGGAAGAGGGGAAGCGCCTGGTGGGTCACCTCGCCAAGCGCCAGGCCGTCACCAACGCGAAGAACACGGTATACGCGGCGAAGCGCTTGATCGGTCGCAGCTTCGATTCGCCGGACGTCGCGAAGTTCAAGGAGCTCCTGCCCTACGAGCTCGTCCAGGGCCCGAACAACGACGTGCGCGTGCGCGTCGCGGGCCGCGTGTACACGATCCCCGAGATCTCGGGCATCGTGCTGCGCGAGATGAAGCGCGTCGCGGAGGAGTATCTCGGCGACACCGTGCAGCAAGCCGTCATCACCGTGCCCGCGTACTTCAACGACGCGCAGCGCCAGACGACGCGCGATGCGGGGCGCATCGCGGGCCTCGAGCTCTTGCGCATCATCAACGAGCCGACGGCGGCGGCGCTCGCCTACGGCTTCGGCCGGGACAAGACCGAGATCATCGCGGTCTACGACCTCGGCGGCGGCACGTTCGACATCTCGATCTTGCAGATGGGCAAGGGCGTGATCGAGGTACTCGCCACCTCCGGCGACACACAGCTCGGCGGCGAGGATTTCGATCGCAAGATCGTCGACTACCTGCTCGCGACCTTCAAGGAGAAGGAGAAGCTCTCGCTGCGCGGCGACACGATGGCGCTGCAGCGCCTGAAGGACGCCGCGGAGAAGGCGAAGTGCGACCTCTCGCAGCTCGGCTCGACCGAGATCAATCTGCCGTTCATCGCGGCGGACGCCGAGGAGAACGCGCTGCACATGAGCGTGCTGCTCACGCGCGAGAAGCTCGAGGAGCTCGTCGGCGAGCTCGTCGTACGCACTCAGCCGATCGTGCAGCGCGCGCTGGACGACGCGAAGCTCACCGTGAAGCAGATCGATCAGGTGCTGTTGGTCGGCGGCCAGACGCGCATGCCGATGGTGCAGAAGGTCGTGGCCTCGTTCTTCGGCAAGACGCCGCACAAGGGCGTGAACCCCGACGAAGTCGTCGCGGTCGGCGCCGCGATCCAGGCCGCGATGCTCAGCGAGGAGAAGGAGGGACCGCTGCTCGTCGACGTGACTCCGCTGTCACTCGGCATCGCGACCTTCGGCGGTCACTTCGCGAAGCTGATCGAGCGCAACACCACGGTGCCGACCTCCCGCCAGGAGATCTTCACCACCACGCGCGACAATCAGACTGCGGTGAAGATCCGCGTGCTGCAGGGCGAGAGCGAGCGCGCGGACGACAACGATCTGCTGGGCGAATTCGTGCTCGCGGGCATCCCGCCCGGACCCAAGGGACAGCCGGAGATCGAGGTCACGTTCGACATCGACGCGAACGGCATCGTGTCGGTCTCGGCGCGCGATCTCGCGACCGGCCGCGCCCAGTCGATCCAGGTGAATCCGCGCGGCACGCTGACGCCGGAGGAAATCGAGCGCCTTGCGACCATGTACCAGCAGGGCGACGAGGTGGCGGTCAAAGGCTGAGTCGTGGACGACGCGAGACACGCTGAAGTCACTCGGCTGCTCAAGCGCGGCCTGAATCACTACGGGCTGGGCGACCTCGAGGCCGCCATCTCGTGCTGGGAGCAGGCGCGCGCCCTCGACCCCGAGAACCAGGCCGTGCACGACTACCTCGAGACCGCGTACGAGGAGCAGGGCGGCGGCGGGGGCAAGAAGAAGGCCGCGAACCCGCCGGCGGCGAGAGCGCCGGGCGGGCCGTCCAAGGACTCGACGCCGAAGAAGGCCGCCGCAGCCAAGGCCGCCCCCGCGAAGCCCGCCGCCAAGGGCTCGCGCGCGGTCACGGACGACGACGACACACCCAAGAGCGGCCCCGTGATCGAGTTCGACGCGGACGACGATCCGGACACGCAGATCCAGTCCGCCCTACAGGCGTACAAGGATGGGCGCTACGACGACGCGTTCACCGAGCTGCGCAAGCTCGCGAAGGAGGCCCCCGAGCGCCTCGACGTGCAGGGCTACCTGCAGCTGGTGCGCACCGAGCGCGCGCAGGCGTGGGCCAAGGAGCTCGGCGACCAGGGCCACGTGCTGCGACTCAGGGTCACGACCGCGGAGGTCATGAAGCTGCGCCTCCAGCCGGACGAGGGCTTCATGCTCTCGCAGATCGACGGCCGCATGTCGATCGCGGACCTGCTCTCCGTCTCCACCGCCGACCGCGTCCGCACGCTCGAAATCATCGCCAAGCTCGTCCGCGAAGGAATCGTGGAGTGACTTAGCGGGGCCCGGCGCGGCGAAGCCGCGCCACCCGCCCTCCGCTCGGCTACGCCTCGCTGCGCGCCTCGCGCTTCGCGCTTGGCTTGCTCCCTACCTCGGAACGTCGTGCTCGCTATGATGCGCCCATGAGCAAGGGCGAAATCAAGCGCATCGTGCTGGCGTACAGCGGCGGGCTCGACACCTCGGTGATCCTGCGCTGGCTGATCGAGACGTACGCGGCGGAAGTGGTTTGCTACGTCGGCAACGTCGGGCAGGGCGAGGATCTCGATGCCGTGCACAAGAAGGCGCTCGCGACCGGCGCGGTCGACTGCGTCATCTCGGACCTGCGCGAGGAGTTCGTGCGCGACTTCGTGTTTCCCGCGATCAGCGCGAACGCGGTCTACGAGGGCAGCTACCTGCTCGGCACGTCGCTCGCGCGGCCGGTGCTCGCGAAGGAGCAGGTGCGGGTCGCGCGCCAGTTCAACGCCGACGCGGTCGCGCACGGCTGCACCGGCAAGGGCAACGATCAGATGCGCTTCGAGCTCGCCTTCCACGCGCTCGCGCCCGATCTCCAGATCATCGCGCCGTGGCGCACCTGGGACATGGGCGGCCGCACCGAGCTCATGGCCTACGCGCGCAAGCACGGCATTCCCGTCGACGCGACCCTGCGCAAGCCCTACTCGATGGACCGGAACATCTACCACATCAGTTACGAGGGCGGGATTCTCGAGAACCCCTGGCTCGCGCCCGACGAGGAGATGTTCGAGTGGACCCAGTCGGTCGTCGACGCGCCGGACGAGCCGACCGAGCTCGAGATCGAGTTCGAGCGCGGCGTGCCGGTGAAGGTCGACGGCCGGCGGCTCGGCCCGGTCGAGTTACTGACTCGCTTGAACGAGCTCGCGGCGGAGCACGGCGTCGGCCGCGTGGACATGGTCGAGGACCGCGCGGTGGGCATGAAATCGCGCGGCGTGTACGAGACACCCGGCGGCACCGTGCTGCACGCCGCGCATCGCGCGCTGGAGTCGATCACGCTCGACCGCGAAGTCATGCTCGAGCGCGACCGACTGATTCCGCGCATCGCGCAGTTGATCTACGCCGGATTCTGGTTCTCGCCCGAGCTGGAGTTCCTGCGCGCGGCGGTCGACAAGAGCCAGGAGCACGTGAGCGGAGAGGTGCGCCTGCGCCTGTTCAAGGGCGGCGTCATGGTGCGCGGCCGCCGCTCGCCGCACTCACTCTACCGCGAGGACATCGCGACGTTCGAGGCCGGCGGCAGCTACGACCAGCGCGACGCCACGGGCTTCATCAAGCTGAACGCGCTGCGTTTGAAGCTCAGGTCGTGACTTGGCGGGGCCCCCTCCCGCGGGACACCGGCCCGCGGGCCGGTGTCGAACTCTCGCGCTTCGCGCTCGCCTAAGCAGGACTACGTCACTGGGTTTGTAGTCACGAACCGCAACACGTGCGGCAGGAAGAGCCGCATGGGGTCGGAGCCGGGGGCGATGCGCTCGGCGAGGTTGTAGACGTAGGCGAGCGTGCGCGCCCAGAGCAGGAGGTCGCGCGGGATGCGGAAGGCGCCGCTCTCTCGGACCAGGCGCTTGCCGAGCTGCTTGAGTGACTGGATGGCGGCGACGTCCGCGCCGAGCGCGCCCGCGGCGCCGGCGGCGAGCGCCGACTCGAGCGCCGCGCGCGCTTCGGCCTCGCGCCCGGGCAACACGGCGCCGAGCCCGACGATGCCCGCGAGCAGCGAGTCGACGTCGCGTTTGAGCAGTGATTGCAGGCCCATGCGCAGCGCTTCGCGGACCTCGGGCTCCAGCCGCTCGGCGAGCCCGAAGTCGAGAAACAACACGCGCGGCGGCGGCTCGAGGGAGTCGACGAGATACACGTTCCCCACGTGCGGGTCCGCGTGAAACAGTCCGTCTCCGAACACCTGACGGCCGTACGCGTCCACGACGATCGCGAGACACGCTTCGGGCGAGACGTTGCGTGCCGCCAGCGCCGCGGGGTCGTCGAGGCGGACGCGCGGCACGTAATCGAGCGTGAGCACGTTGCGCCCGCTCGCCTCCCAGTGCACGCGCGGCACGAGCACGCGCGAGTCACCGGCGAAGTACGCGGCGATCTGCTCCGCGGCGTGGCCCTCGAGCTCGAAATCGAGCTCGCGCCGCAGCGCGTCACCCACCTCGTCGAGCAGGGCGCGGGCGTCCGCCGGGCGGAGCCACGGCCGCACGAGCGGCAGCGCGCGGTGCAGGGCGCGCAGGTCGCGGGCGACGCGGTCCGGCGTCAGCTCCGGATGCCGCACCTTGACCGCGACCTCGGCACCGCTGCGCAGCCGCGCGCGGTGCACCTGCGCGATGGACGCCGTGCCCAGGGGCTCCGGGTCGATCCAGGCGAAGCGCGACAGCGACCCGAGGCCCTTCTCGATCTCGGCGCGGATCGAGCGGAAGGCAACCCGAGGCGCGGACTCGTGGAGGGCGTCGAGCGGCGCACGAAACTCATCCGAAAGTGCGTCGATCCGCGTGGCGAGATGCTGGCCCAGTTTGGTGTAGAGCCCGCGGAGTGACCCGAGCGCCTCCGCGACCCGCTGACCCGCCGCGGTGTCGCGCTCGGCGCGTGACCGGCGCGCCCCCAGCGGGCCGAAGTCGCGCAGGGCGACGAGCAGCGCCGCGCGCGCGAGGGTTCGCCCGGCCGATTTCGGCCGGAGCGTGAGAGTTCTCCCGTAAGACACCGCGCGCATTCTATCTGCAGGGCCCGACAATTCGCTGCGAATGGCTCGGCGAACTGCGCATTGGCTGCACATCCGTGCGCGAATTCCCGCGGAAGCTTGACACTGGGTGAGCGCTCGTCGTAGAACCGGCCACCGGTCGGCGCGCTCGTGGACCTCCGCTGCATCGCTTCTGCGCGACGCACTGAGCCGGGAGACGGGAAATTTGCGGCTCAGGGACCCGCGCGCGGCGCGCTCGGGGCCCGACGGGGAGGGGCATTGAGCACGCTCGGACGAATGCGCGCGACGCGCGCCCTGATTCTGGTGCTCGCCGTCGCGTTCGTGACGAGCGCGTGCAGCGAGGAGAAGTACGAGGAGAAGTTCGCGGAGGGTCAGATCGACCTTCCGGACGACCTCTACGCAGTCACCGCGATCGGCCCGGACCACCTCTGGGCCGCGGGCTACTTCGGCGCGATCTACCGCACGGCCGACGGCGGCAAGAACTGGAAGAAGCTCAACGCACTCACCGATCAGTCGATCTACGACATCTCGTTCGCGGACGAGAAGAACGGTTGGGCGGTCGGTCGCCGCGGCTTCGTGATTCACACGACCGACGGCGGCGACACCTGGCAGCAGCAGGAGATTCCGCGCAAGCCGGCGCAGCACTTGTTCGCGGTGCGCGCCGTCGACGCCAACACCGCGTGGGCAGTGGGTGACTGGGGCGGCCGCTACTACACCGGCGACGGCGGCAAGACCTGGGAGGACCGCTCGTTCCTCGTCGGCCGCGATCACCCGAGCTTCAAGTATCTGTCCGAGGACGAGCTCGCGGCGTTCGAGCGCGGCGACAAGATCTACGACGACATCTTCCTGAACGACGTCTTCTTCGCCGACAAGGACCACGGCTGGATGGCCGGGGAGTACGGCTACATCTTCCGCACCGACGACGGCGGGCAGACGTGGGAGCGCGGTCGCATCAAGGGCACCGTGCACTTCGACGACATCTCGTTCCCGAAGGGCGAGAGGAAGGTCCCGAAGGACCGCTGGGAGCAGATCTTCAAGGCCGCGGAGGTGCTCGCGGAGCGCCCCTACCTGAAGGTCGAGATCGAGGGGTATCTCACCACCGACGAGCTGGCCAAGCGCAAGGACACCTTCCTCGCGGACGAGCGCGCCGACGAGATCCAGAAGTTCCTCGAGAACGAGGGCATCAATCAGGACCGCATCAAGATCAAGCATGCGACGCCGCTGGACCAGGAAGGCGTCGACATGAAGGCCTTCGCGCGCACCAAGATCCAGGCGGAGCCGGTCGTGAAGATCGAGGTCATCGAGACACCGTTCCTGTTCGACGTGAAGTTCCGGGACCCCGACCACGGCATGATCACCGGACTCGGCGGCGTGGCGCTCACCAGCACGGACGGCGGGCGCAACTGGGAATATCTCAAGACCGGCTCGAAGCAGGCGATGTTCGCGGCCGCGTTCGCGGACTCGAAACTGATCGCCGTCGGCGAGAAAGGTCTGCGCCGCGTGAGTCTCGACGGCGGTGAGTCGTGGCAGAAACTCGGCGACGAGGGCGGCTACGGCCGCTTCCCGCCCGAGAAGCACGGCTACTTCCGCGATCTGACCTGCGGGACGCCGACGGTGTGTTGGATGGTCGGTCAGGGCGGAAACGTGCTGCGCTCCACGGACGCGGGCACGAGTTGGTACGAGATGCTTCCCAAGCCCGAGCAGGTTCCGGCGACGGGTGCCGGTGAGTAGACGTGCCCGAGGATCAGCGACCGCAGGACTTCATGGAGGAGAACCTCCCGGAGAGCGCCTTCTCGATGCGCTTCGGGCGGCTCATCATGAAGTACCGGTTCGCGACCCTCATGACTCTGTTGAGTCTGGCGCTGTTCTTCGCCTTCCCGCTGGTCAACGCCGCTTACTTCAACTTCACCGCGCAGCGCAGCGAGACGGGTGAAGGCAAGCTCCTGTTCGGCTCGCCCGCTCGCTTCCGTATGGATGCGAACGTGCGCAAGACGTTCCCCGAACATCCGTACATCCACGCGCAGGACAAGTTCGCCGGGAAGTTCGGCTCCGCCTCCACGATCGCGATCGTCGCGATCAAGAAGGACGGCGAGATCTACGACTACGACTTTCTCGAGAAGGTCTCTCGCATCACGAACAAGCTCGACGAAGCGCCGAACGTCAATCACTACCAGGTCCGGAGCCTCACGCACGTCAACACGCGCGTGATGACGATCCAGCCCGACGGCGCGATCGAAGCCACGCCGCTGATCGAAGAGACCCCGGAGGATCCGCAGCAGCTCGCGAAGCTCAAGGACAAGGTGCTCGAGAATCCGGGCACGCTCTACGGGCAGCTCGTCTCGCGCGATCACCGCGCGTGCTTCATCACCGCCGGCTTCATCACGCAGAACCTCGACAACCGCGAGGCCTACACCCAGCTGTTCAACTACCTCCGGAACCTGAAGGCGGAGGAGGAGGCCGACGGCACCGCGGAGATCTACATCTCGGGCGCGCCCATGGCGACCGGCTACGTGATCGACTCACAGTTCCAGATCGTCTATTACCTGCTCGTCACGATCGTCGCGCTGTTCTTCCTGTTGCTCGCGTATTTCCGCCGGCTGCACGGCGTGGCGATTCCGATGGTCGCGGGTCTGGCGACCTCGATCTGGGGGATGGGCTTCTGCGCCTGGGTCGGAATCACGCTCGATCCGCTCGTGCTCGTGATTCCGCTGCTCATCACCGCGCGCTCCATCTCGCACACGATCCAGATGGCGGAGCGCTTCTTCGAGGACTACGAGATGGCGTGCAAGGCGGGCGAGCGCCGCCTGGGCCGCGCACTCAGCGCCGAAGAGCTCGAGGCCGCGAAGGTCGAGACCGCCACCACCGCGATGGCCAAGCTCATGCTGCCCGGCATGCTCGGCATCCTGGCCGACGCCGCGGGCCTCGCGGTCTGCTTCCTCACCACGATCCAGACGATGCGCGACCTGTCGATCTTCGGCTCGTTCTGGGTGGTCGCGATCATCTTCAACGTGATCATGCTGCACCCGATCATGATCTCGTATCTGCCTCCGCCCCACGATTTCCATCACTTCACGCCGGCGTGGATGCAGCGCTTCCTGGCGGCGACGGGGCGCATCGCCACCGGCCCGGTCAGCAAGCGGGTGCTCGTCGGCGGCACCGCGTTCGGCCTCGTGCTCGCGACCTGGTACGTCCTGTATCACACGACGATCGGTGAGAGTCGCCCGGGTTCGCCGGTCTTCTGGCCGGATCACCCCTACAACGTCGCGACCGGGAAGATCGGCGAGACGTTCGGTGGCGTGGACCAGATGACGATCTTCGTCGACGGCGACGGCAAGAGCGCGAGCTCCGACGGCCTGGTGCTCCAGCGGATGGAAGCGATGCAGCGCTTCATGAAGCGCTACGTCGACGTCGGCCAGACCGTCTCGCTCGTCGACGTGATCAAGCAGTACTGGCTCGTGAATCACTACAACGACCCGAAGTGGGGCTTCGTGCCCGACTCCGCGCAGACGATCGGCGGCATCGTCTTCCAGCTGCAGCAGAACAGCTCTCCCGGCTTCCTGCGCCCGTATCTCACCGACGACGCCGAGGACGCGAACATCACGTTCTACTTCCGCGACCACAAGGGAACGACGATCAAACGCGCGGTCCACTACGCGCAGGAGTTCATCGAGCAGAACCCCATGGGGCGCATCAACGTGCGCCTCGTTCAGGACCGCGGCGAGCCGCTAGACGCCGCCTACTATCTCGTCGGGCCGGTCCTGTTCCCGAGACACTCGCAGATGACCGTGCAGGTCGCGGACATCAACGAGGATCAGAAGATCACCGGCTACCAGACGAAGCGGCCCCTCCCCGTCGGGAAGTGGTCGGACTCCGTGAACGCCGACGAGGTCCTGACTCACGTCGCCGCCGCGCTTCAGGCGCAGTCGCGCACGAAGCTCGGGCCGCTCACCGCGAGTGAGGGGTTCAAGGATCTCGGGTTCGACGCCGAGCGTCTCGAGAAAGTCGCCGAGAAGCTCTCAGCGGACCACGACTACCGCATCGAGACGGTCGACCGCTCCGCCGCCGACGCGATGGCGCGCTTCGCGACGGTCGGCGAGCTCGTCCGCTACATCGTCGAGCGCAGCAAGTTCTACGTCGACGAAGAGTGGAAGACCGACGAGGGCAACATCACCGCGCAGACGATCCGCTACTGCCGGACTTACTGCGGCTACGAGCTCTGGACCCGGAACACGAAGTTCAACGACAAGTCCTTCAACCCGCAGCGCACGAACACCTACACGCGCGGCGCGGAGTTCGTGCTCGCGGGCGGCATCATGGGCGTGTACGCCGCCGTCAACGAAGAGGTCGAGCGCGGACACGTCGCCAACATCTTGCTGATCTTCCTGATCTGTTACCTGTTCGTCGCGATCAGCTACCGCTCGAACATCGCGGGGCTGGTGATCGTGTTCAGCCTCGCGACCGCGACCATCGGCTCGCTCGCCTGGATGGCCTGGCGCGAGACCGGGCTCACGATCCAGACCTTGCCGGTGCAATCGGTCGGCGTCGGGGTCGGGGTCGACTACGCCTTCTACACCACCGACCGCATCCGCCAGGAGTACTCCTGGCTGGGCGATCTCGACGAGGCGATCCGGCGCGCGATCCGCACCACCGGCATGGCCGTGTCGTTTACCGCGACCACCGTGATCGGCGGGATCGTCGCGTGGGCGTTCAGCGGTCTCCGCTTTCAGGCCGAGATGGCGCAGCTCCTCTCGATCCTGATGTTCGTGAACATGCTCGGGGCGATCTATCTCGTGCCGGCATGCTTCTCGATCTTCCGCCCGAAATTCTTCGCCGCGTCACTTAGCGAGGTCACGCAGCAACATCACTTGGGTAACTCCGAGCCGCTCCCCGTAGCGGCGAGAGCGAGCTGAAGCTGCGACCGCGGCGTGAGGGAAGCGCCGCGGTCGGATCTGTAAGGAAGGTAGAGAGGGGAATGCGATGAGGGGAAGGCTGGCTGCGGGCAGACTTGCTGCTCTGGTCCTCGGCATCCTGATCACGGGCGTGGGTCTGGCGAACAGCGCCAAGGCCTTCGAATGGGACCTGCCCGGTGAGCGGAAGTTCTCGATTCACGGCTTCTACGAAGCGCGCCTGTTGTTCACCGGCGAGGATCTGCCGGCGCACGACGTCACGTTCTCGCAGTTCCGGCACGTGCTCTCGGTCGAGTTCGAGCTGTCGATCTTCCCCGACGGCTTCGGGCCGTTCGATTCGATGTTCATGTTCACGCGCGTGCTCGCCAGCTACGACTGCATCTACACACGTGCGTGTGGCCTGTTCAACTCCGCGGATTCGTACGGCGACGACGCGCGCAAGGCGGTCCGCCAGCCCGCGAGCTTGAAACAGAACGTCGTCAACAAGTCGCCGTTCTTCGGCGGCCTGCTGCAACAGCAGTACATCCCCGGCACGCTCGCCAACCCGGTCGAGGTGTACAACCCGGGCCGGCGCTACCGCCAATGCGACAACCCGCCCGGCATCTTCCAGAACCCGTTCCCGCTGGCGGCGTTCTGCAACCTGAATCAGCGCTCACCGCTCGACGGCCCGCTGAAGCCGGGTCTGCCGCAGCTGGTCGAGGTTCGCGGCGGTGACTTCGCGCGCCTCTCGCGCGATGCGCTGCTCAGCGCCGCACGGCCGACGCTCGGCGAGGCCGAGTTCGACCGGCTGCGCAATCTCCTGATCGGCGGCAACACGCTCTCGATCACGCAGGAGTCGCTGCGCCGCGCGCTGATCGTCCAAGCCTCCATGGCCCAGAAGGCCGGCGACAAGGCGGCGGCTCAGGCGGCGTCGGCGGAAGCGGCCCAGATCCTCGGCACCCCCGAGACCACCTTCGATGCCAACGTCCAGACACTCCTCGGCAGCCGCCCGGACCCCAATCGCTTCGCGATCTTCGCGAAGAGCCTCTCGCCCGAGCTGCTCACCGCGAAGTGGGGCTCGAACAAGATCGGCACCGCGATCCTGCCGTTTCTGGCCACGATCAATACGCCGATCGATCCCAAGGGCTACTTCGCGAGCTCCACCAGCCTGAACTGGTTCGGACAGTACGAGAACGGCATCGCGGACGATCTCACCGGCGTCGCGAACGTCGGCGGCGCGCCGACGACGACGGACGCGGACGGGAACCCCGTCATCACTGCCGATAGCGCCGTGAAGAAGGCAGACCCGTTTTTCCTCGGGCCCGACGGCATCCGTGACACGGCGGACGACCTTCCCTTCGTCGCGAACAACCCGAGCGCGCAGGCCGCGGGCTACGAGCTCGCGGCGCCGATCGCGGGCACGCCCCAGGATCGCTTCGACCAGATCAACGGCGCCACCGGCGCCACGCCGATTCCGGTTTACTCGCGGACGGCGCAGATCACGGTCCCGACGGCGAACAATCCGACCGTCACCAAACGGGTCGAGCTGTACGGCGAGTACAACGTCGACTTCCTGACCTTTCAGGGCTGCCAGCGGAACGCGCTGGGGTTCGGGCTCGGTGGCACGTTCAATCGCGTCACGAAGAAGTGCACGGCGACCGACGGCTCCGACATCACCGCGCAGGCAACCGCCATCGGCTGCAGCGTGATCTCGCGGTCGAACGTCCAGTCGAAGTTCAACATCGGTATCAATGGCGACGGCAACTGCATCGAGGTCAACACCTCGGCGACCGGGACGGCCCAGGTCCAGTACGAGGTGCTGAACCTCCTCGCGGACACCCGGGTACGCCCCGCGCAGGCCTCCAGCGAGCCACTCGACGCCACCGACCTGCGCCTCTTCGGCGACCACGAGGGTATCCAGATCCCCGCGCGCCCGCGCCAGAAGGGCAACGGCATCGACTTCCAGGCACCGGGCACGGCCGTGTTCTACGAGCAGCACAAGGCCGTCGTGTCGCATCTCGACCTCCACTTCAACGTCGACGAGCTGTCGTGGAACCACGGCGCGAGCCAGCAAGAGCACGAGTTCGCCGAGGGCTACCTCGAGTTCGAGATGGCGGACAGCCAGCTGTTCGCGCGCGTCGGCAAGCTGATCGTGATCTGGGGCAAGACGGAGCTGTTCCGCAACCAGGACCGCAACAACCCGCTCGACATCGGCAACGGCCTCTTCGGCCCGCTCGAGGAGCAGCGCGTCGGCCAGTGGGCGGCGGACGTCACGATCTCCCCCGAGCTGTTCATGCGCGTCGGCCCCCTCGAGGACCTGCGCCTGGAGCTGCTCTGGATCTTCAACAAGTTCACGCCGACCGACCTCGGCAAGTGCGGTGAGGGCGGCTCCGTCGAGCTGATCTGCTTGAAGAGCTTCGGCGCAATGGCCTCGGGCCTGGCGGGCATCGGCATCGCGGGCGAGCGCCGCCCGAACAAGGACTACAACGGCCTCGCCACCTGGGACTACGGCGCGCGCATCGAGGGCCGCATGGATCGCTTCACGTTCGCGGTCTCCGACTTCTGGGGCTGGGACGACGGCTTCTATCTCGACCTGGTGCAGCAGTACGAGCGCACCGCGGACTTCAGCTCCGGCGCGCCGCTCTCCACGAGCCAGCGCGCGGGTGGGAAGTGCACCATCCGCAAGAACGCCCAGGGGGTGGCGGTCGGTCCGAACGGCATCGCGGGCGACGGCGACGACGCCTTCGCGAGCGGTGGCAACTGCCTGCTCTGGGGGAAGCCGTTCAACGATCCGAACGACCCGAACAACCCGGAGAACGGCCGCCAGCATCTGCGCGCCCCCGAGGCGATTGCGGCGCTCCACAACGTGAACCAGACGCTGTTCCACTCGGTCTGCGCCTACACGTTCGACCAGGACGAGGGCTATTGCGCCTTCGACCGCCTCAACAACCCCGACACGTTCGGATTCATCTCCGTGATCCTGGGCGGTCTCGGCGGTCTGGGCAGCATCGTCCTAGACGGCACCGAGACGATTCGCACCCAGCCCAACGGCTACGACAACGCCGCCCAGCAGATCAGCTCGGACTTCAAGGCCGTCGAGTTCCAAGCGGTGAACCCGATCGCCGGGCAGGACACTTTCGTCCAGGATCTCGGGCTGAACCTGGTTCCGGAACAGGCAGCCCTGCTCGGCTGCGGTCCGGCGTACGCCTCCGCGTGCAGCCAGCAGCAGGCGCTGGTCTGGGCGACGGATCCGGCGATCACGGGCTCGCTGCGGCGTTTGCCGACCGATCCGGCGCCGCAATTTGGCGGCATCGATCTGATGAACGCCGATGCCAGCGTCGTCACTCAGGAGTTTTCGGGCTTGAAGGCGGTCGCGGCCGGCAACCTCGTGGGAACTCGGCTCGGCCCCAACGGGCAGCTCGTGTATCTGCCGGGCATCAACTACAGCCGCAATGGCACGTTCGAGATCATCAACAATCCGGCTCCGGGCACACCCCCGGGTATCTTCGAGCGCGGCACATTTCTCGACATCACGCCTGATCAGGTGATCAAGCTCGGCCGGGTCGGCCGCGCCGAGTTCCAGAACGATCCGAACAATCCGCTGCAGGCCGACGGCTGGGTCGAGCCGATGCCCTGGAAGGTCGACCCGGCGGCCAAGAAGAACTTCGGCGCGATCGTGTTCATGAACGACCCCAACAACCCGTTCGACCTCGCGAGCCCGCTGAACCAGTGGAACTTCATCGACAAGGGTCAGACCGGGCCAGCCACGTCCTACTCGCAGATCGACGGCGAGTACTGCGGCCGCTGGATGAACAAGCTGAACGGCGCGGACGTGCGAACGCCCTTCAACCACGGCTGCACCGCGCTCGAAACCGCATCGGCGAACCTCGAGCGCTTGCTGATCGCGACCGAGATCATCGGCTTCGATCGCGTGTTCGATCCGCCGGAGAGCCTCACCGAGCTCGTCAACTGGGGCAGCGGCAACACCGCGAAGCAGGCCTTCGGAGATCCGATCTCCGGTCCCGACGGCATCTTCACGCGCAACGCCTACGTGTTCCGCGACGACGAGGTCGACTTCCAGGTCATGCCCGCGCGCCAGCCCGGCAACGCCCAGATCGTCAAGGCAACCGGCACCAAGGCGGAGGCGCTGATCCAGCTGCAGCAGTTCAACCCGAACACGGACTGCACCACCCAGGCGACGTGCCTCTTCGACGTCACTGCGATCATGACCGACGACAACGACGTGAAGTCGAAGTTCCCGCTCGTTCTCGACCTGCCGATCGCCTACACGGTCAACGAGGTCGACGAGCCGAACGACCCGAACGAGGGCCCGCCGACCGTCATCGGCGCGCGCAAGGTCAATCTCGCCGGCCTCGAGCAGATGGACCTCAAGAAGCTGAGCCTGTTGTTTTCGGGCCGGGTCGTCGACATCGCCGATCCGATAACGGGCGAGATACACCGCGTGCAGATGTCCAAGGCGCAGCACGACGAGCTGTTTGGCAGGAGCCAAATCGATGCGGTCGCCAACCCGACGCGCGACATCAACGACGACAAGATCAACGACCTCGACCAGGACCGGGACGGGATCTGGGACGGCATCGACGACTACAGCCCGGGTCCGATCACGGACGACAACATCCTGTGCGGCAGCGGCCTGCACGGCGACGTGTTCCAGGACGCGGCGCAGTACGATCCGTACCGGCTCGACGAAGCGCCCGGCAGTTCGAAGTTCAAGGCGAAGTTCCCGAAGGGCCTGCCCCCGCGCTCACCGGTGTTCTGCCGCGCGGTCGCCGGCATCGTCGGCGGCACGACCCAGACACTCCCCGTGAAGAAGGCGGGCGGCGACGGCCGCTTCGGGCGCCGCGACTTCCTGTGGCAGGGCGGACGCCAGGTCGCGACCCGCTACCAGAAGAAGAACGTGTTCGGGTTCGGCCTCGACTTCGCAGAGGACGTCACCAAGACGAGCTGGGGTGTCGAGTTCTCGTGGATGGCGCGCAAGCTCTTCGCGAACAGTCAGGAGTTCTCGGGTCTGTCGCAGTCCGACGAGATGGTGCTCTCGCTCTCCGTCGATCGCCCGACGTTCTTCAACTTCCTGAACCCCAACCGCAGCTTCTTCCTGAACTTCCAGATGTTCCTGCGCTACCTGCCGAATTACAAAGGCGGCGCGCGCAACAACGACGGGATGTACGGCAGCGCGGCGGGCCCGCTCTCGACACAGATGGTGCTCACGTTCTTCACCGGCTACTTCCAGGATCGGCTCGCCCCGCGTGTGTCGATGGTGTGGTGGCCGATGGAGTCACAGGGCGCAGTGATCACGGGTCTCTCGTACCGCTGGAACGACGCGTTCTCGACCACCATCGGCTACTCGAACTTCTTCGGTCACGTTCAGCAACAGCAGGGCGCCTATTTCCCGATCGCGCAGTACGGCTCGATCGAGAACTACAACACCGCGATCCTCGGCCGCGGCCCGGCGCCGGTTCTGAACCGGGATCAGGCGGAGCTCCGCTTCCGTTACACCTGGTAGCTTCCGACGGGGGGATCCCGAGGCGCTGACGCTTCCGATGATCGCGTGGGCTAGGCTTCGCGCGTGACGCTCCGCATCGCGGTGCTGCTGTCCGGCCAGGGCACGACCTTCGAGCGCCTCGTCGAGGAACGCGCGAAGGGCGCGCTCGACGTCGAGTTCAGCGCGGTGATCTCGTCCAAGCCCGACGCCCCCGGCCTCGCGCGCGCGCGCCGGCACGGAATCCCCGCGCACGTCGTATCGCGCAAGGAGCACCGCGAGGAGCGCGCCTTCAACGACGCGCTCCACGCCGTGCTGGCGAAGGACCCGCCCGAGCTGCTGGTGCTCGCGGGCTTTCTCTCCAAGATCGAGCTGCGCGACTACAACGGCCGGGCGATGAACACCCATCCGGCGCTGATTCCCGCTTTCTGCGGCCGGGGCTTCTACGGCGAGCGCGTGCACCGAGCGGTGCTGGACTACGGCGCCAAGCTGACCGGCGCGACGATTCACTACTGCGACGAGCAGTACGACTCGGGGCCGATCATCTTGCAGCAGGCGATCGACGTGCGCGAGAACGACACGCCGGCGACGCTCGCCGCGCGCGTCGCGGCACTCGAGCACGAGCTCTACCCCCGCGCCGTGCAGCTGCACGCGCAGGGCCGCCTGCGCGTCGAGGGCAGGCGCGTCAGGATCCTTCCCTGACGGCGCGTGCGCCCACCCGCGCCAGCGCGCGCGAAGCGTGTCTCAACTCCGCTCGGGTCGGGGCCGATTCTGCGCAACGGAGACTCGCGAGCGGAGGGGCCGAGGCGTGGACAAGCGTGTGCTGGTGGTCGATGACGACCGCCTGATTCGCGAGATGACGCGAGACGCGCTCGTCCAGGAGGGGTTTCGCGTCGCGACCGCGGCGTCGGGCCGCGAGGCGCTGTCGCGCCTGGGCGACGAAGGCCCCTTCGATCTGGTCATCACCGACCTCTCGATGCGCGAGATGGACGGCCTGGAGCTGCTCGAGCGCGTGAAGCGCGCCTCGCCGCACACCGAGGTCATCGTGCTCACCGGCTACGCATCGCTGGAGAGCGCGCTGCAGGCGATGCGCCTGGGCGCCGCCGACTACCTGCGCAAGCCCGTGTCGGCGCCCGAGATCACCTACGGCGTGAAGCGCACGCTCCTGCGCCGCCGGCTGATCGACGAGAACGAGTCACTCCGCGGCTGCATCCAGGCGTTCGAGGCGGCGCGCCCGCTCGCGTCCTGTCTCGAGAGCGGAGACGTGCTGCCGCTCGCGCTCGACATCGTCCTGCGAGTCACCGGCCGCACGCGCGCGATCGCGCGCTTGGTCGACCTGCCGTCGCACGTGGGCGAAGGCGTCGAGCTGCGCGGCTTCGCCGCCGAGCGCACCAGCGAGCTGCGCGGCCTGATCGAGGAGGGGAAGCTCTTCGACCCCACGGAGCTCGAGCGCACCGCCGTCTCGGCGCTGGAGGACATGTCGCCGGCGCTGGCGCAGTTCGGCTTCGAGGAGGGGCAGCTGCTCGCGCTTCCGGTGCGCGTCGAGGGCCGCATAGCGGGCGGCATCTGGCTGTTCTCCGACGGGCGGCCGTTCGCGCGCGACGACCTGGAGCGCGCGGAGCTCGTGGTCGAGCAAGCCGAGCTCGCGCTGATCAACTCCGAGCGCTTCCTCCAGGCGCGCGAAAAGGCGTTCGTCGACGACGTCACCGGCCTGTACAACGCGCGCTATCTCCTGTCGGCGCTCGACCGCGAAGTGAATCGAGCGTCGCGCGCACAGAGCAAGCTCTCGGTGCTGTTTCTCGACCTCGACCGTTTCAAGGCCGTGAACGACCGCTTCGGTCACTTGATTGGCTCGCGCGTGCTGCGCGAGCTGGGTGCGCTCTTGCAGGATTCGGTGCGCGCGATCGACACGGTGGGCCGCTACGGCGGCGACGAGTTCACGATCCTGCTCGTCGACACGGGCCTCGACGGTGCGCTCTCCGTCGCCGACCGCATCCGGCAGTCGGTCGCCGATCACCCGTTCGGCGCCGAGCGCGGTCTCGACGTGCGACTCACGATCTCGATCGGCGTCGCCACCTTCCCGATGCACGGCGAGAGCCGCGAGCGTCTGCTCGACCTGGCCGACAAGGCGATGTATCTCGCCAAGGCGCTCGGCCGCAATCTCGTCTGCTCGGCCGACGATCTGTCGCAACCGCGCCCGCAAGGATCCGGCTCGGGCCTTTGACCCTCCGCCGGACCCCTGTTAGGCTCCGCGCTCCGCGTGACCCGACACAAAGCTGGGACGACGTGCTGCGACTCGATCCATTGGGCGACCTGCGGCGAACACATTTCTGTGGCGACGTGCGCGCGAGCGACGTCGGCCGCGAGGTCGTGCTTTGCGGCTGGGTGCGCAAGCGCCGTGACCACGGCGGGGTGATCTTCGTCGACCTGCGCGATCGCACGGGCATCGCGCAGGTGGTGATCAAGCCGGACTCCGCCCCGCAGGCGCACGAGCGCGCGCAGGCGGTGCGCTCCGAGTTCGTGCTAATCCGAACCTGCCGACCGGCGAGGTCGAGCTGGTCGCACAGGAGCTGCGCATCCTGAACTCCGCTTCGACGCCGCCGTTCGCGATCGAGGACGACGCGGAGATCGACGACGCGGTGCGGCTCGAGTACCGGATCCACGACCTGCGCCGGCCGATCATGCAGCAGCGCCTGTTCGTGCGCCACAAGCTCGCCCAGTCACTGCGGGCGAGCTGCGCCGAGCGCGGCCTGGTCGAGATCGAGACGCCGATCCTCGCGCGCGCCACGCCCGAAGGCGCCCGCGACTTCCTGGTCCCGAGCCGCGTGCACCACGGCAGCTTCTACGCGCTGCCGCAGTCACCGCAGATTATGAAGCAGATGCTCATGGTCGCGGGCTTCGACGGCTACTTCCAGATCGCGCGTTGCTTTCGCGACGAGGATCAGCGCGCGGATCGCCAGCTCGAGTTCACGCAGCTCGACCTGGAGATGTCGTTCGTGCGCGTCGAGGACGTGCTCGAGCTGCTCGAGCACATCACCGTGCGCGCGTTTCGCGAAGTGCTCGGCGTCGAGCTCGAGCGGCCGTTCCCGCGCCTGTCGTGGGCGGACGCGATGCTGCGCTACGGCACCGACAAGCCCGAACGGCGCATCGCGCTAGAGCTCGTGGAGCTCTCCGACACGCTCGCGAAGACCGAGTTCAAGGTGTTCGCGGCCGCGCTCGCGTCGGGCGGCGTGGTGCGCGGGCTCCCGGTGCCCGAGGCCGACTCACTCTCGCGCAGCGAGCTCGACCGCCTGAACGACCTCGCGCGCAGCTTCGGCGCGAAGGGCCTCGCCTGGGCGCGCATCCAGCCCGACGGCAGCTGGCAGAGTCCGATCGCGAAGTTCCTCTCCGACGCGGAGCGCGACGCGATCGCGAAGCGCGCAGGACTTCGCCCGGGTCACGTGATCCTGTTCGGCGCGGATCGCGAGAAGGTCGTGTGCGACGTGCTCGGCCGGATTCGGCTCGAGCTCGGCGCGAAGCTCGAGCGCTGGGACGGGCGCCCGTGGGATCCGCATTTCGTCGTCGGCTTCCCGCTCTTCGAGGAGACCGAAGACGGCAAGCTCACGTACATGCACATGCCCTTCGTCGCGCCGCTCGAGAGCGAGATCGCGAAGCTCGACAGCGATCCGAAGAGCGTCATCGCGACTCACTACGACCTGGTGGTGAACGGCGTGGAGCTCGGCTCGGGGAGCCTGCGCAACCACCGCTCGGACCTGCAGCTGAAGATCCTGTCGATCATGGGCTACAGCGAGCAGCAGGCGCGCGAGCGCTTCGGCTTCATGCTCGACGCGCTCGACACCGGGGCGCCGCCGCACGGCGGCTTCGCGTTCGGCATGGACCGATTTGCGTTGATGCTGGCCGGCGGCGAGAGCCTGCGCGACGTGCTGGCATTTCCGAAGACTCAGCGCGCGCAGGACCTGTTCATGGAGTCACCGACCCCCGTGGACGCCACACAGCTCGCGGAGCTCGGGCTCCGGCTACGCGGGGACTGAGGGCGAACCCGCGGTCAGAGCGCTGGCGGCGTCGTAGCCGCGCCAGGTGTGCGCCGTGAAGTCGTAGAGCTTGCACGCCCCGGTCGAGCGCAGATAGTCGGCGAGGCCGTAGCTGCGCTCGCGCACGACGTTCCCGAACTTCGCCTTGATCGCCTGCGACGCTTCGTCGAGGTGATAGAACGGGATGCGCATGTCCACGTGGTGCGGCACGTGCAGGAAGATGTTGTGGTAGAAGAAGTTCAGCCACGCCGGGACGCGCAGGATCGTGGTGCCTTCCATCTGACCCTTGAAGCGCGTCCACTCGCGCCGGCCGTGCCAGGCGATGTCGGGCGAGATGTGGTGCACGTAGACCGCGATGCCGATCGAGTAGTTCCACAGGGCGAACGGCACCGCGAACACCTTGGTCCACATCCAGAGCGCGCCACTCACTCCGCCGTGCATGTGGGCGCCCACTGCGAGCAGCACCGTGCTCACCACCCCCGCGTAGATGAGCACGATGCGCCGATCGCGCCGCACGTCGGCTGCGATCTTTTCCGGCGGAACGAAGCGCATCATGTTGCGCCACCAGATGTCCCAGCCGTAGTACACGCCCGCGCCGAGCCAGGACCACTTCAGCCGATGTACCAGGCGCTGCGGCAGCGACATCGCGCGATATCCCTCGGGGCTGGTCGGATGCCAGACGTAGTCCATCGCCTCGCGCACCGTGTGACCGTGATGGATGCGGTTGTGCCCGAAGACCCAGGCTTCGTAAACGTGCATCGAGGGCAGCATGGCGAGCTGTCCGATGACGTAGCAGAGGCGTTTGCTCTTGAAGAGCGCGCCGTGCGCGGCGTCGTGACCGACGATGAAGAGCGCGCTGATCGCCAGCGCCGCGAAGATCCAGAGGGGCGCGAGCAGGAGCGGGTTTTCGACGAAGACGAGCGCGGCGACCGCGACGCCGTAGAGCGCTACGTCGCGCGCGAAGTACGCGAGGCCGAGCGCGGCCGGGTTCTCGTACACGCCGTCCGGCAAGACCTCGATGACGTTCGAAATGCTCGGGCCGGGATCCACGTCCGTCTCCGCTGCTGCACTCGAGATGTGAAGTTCCGCCGACATTGCGTCGGAAGGTTAATGCTCGAATCGGCCAGAGGCGCGTGTTCGCTCGTCAAAGTTCGGTCAAAGCCGGGTGAGCGCCGCGTTATAATCGCGCGCGTGAAGGTGAAGGCGGCGGTGGCGTGGGAAGCCGGACGCGGGCTCGACATCGAAGATATCGAGCTCGAGGGACCGCGTGCCGGCGAGTGCCTGGTCAAGCTGGCCGCCACCGGCGTGTGTCACACCGATGCCTACACACTTTCGGGCAAGGACCCCGAGGGTCTCTTTCCCGTGGTGCTCGGCCACGAGGGCGCGGGGGTCGTGGTCGAGGTCGGCGCGGGCGTCCGCTCGCTCGCGGCCGGCGATCACGTCATCCCGCTCTACATCCCCGAATGCAGGGAGTGCAGATACTGCCTCTCGGGCAAGACGAATCTGTGCGTGCGCATCCGCGCGACTCAGGGCAAGGGACTGATGCCCGACGGCTCCAGCCGACTCTCCGCGCGGGGCAAGGCGCTGCACCACTACATGGGCACGTCGACGTTCGCTTCGTTCACGGTCGTGCCCGAGATCGCGCTCGCGAAGGTGCGCAGCGACGCGCCCCTCGATCGCATCTGTCTGCTCGGCTGCGGAGTCACGACCGGCATCGGCGCCGTGCTGCACACCGCGAAGGTCGAGCCCGGCTCGAGCGTCGCGGTGTTCGGGCTCGGCGGAATCGGTCTCTCGGTGATTCAGGGCGCGGTGCTCGCGGGCGCGGAGCGGATCATCGGCGTCGACACGAACCCGCGGAAATTCCAGCTCGCCAAGGCCTTCGGCGCGACCGAATTCCTGAACCCGGCCGAGACACCCGACGTCGCGGCCGCGATCGTGGACCTGACCGACGGCGGCGTCGACTACTCGTTCGAGTGTATCGGCAACGTCGACGTGATGGGGCAAGCGCTCGCCTGCACGCAGCGCGGTTGGGGTCAGTCGATCATCATCGGCGTCGCGGGCGCCGGGCAGGAGATTCACGCGCGTCCGTTCCTGTTGGTGACCGGCCGCGCCTGGCGGGGCACGGCGTTCGGCGGCACGAAGGGGCGCACGCAGCTGCCGCGCTTCGTCGACCGCTACATGAGCGGGCGCATCAAGCTCGACGAGATGGTGACCGCGGAGCTGCCGCTCGAGCGCATCAACGAAGCGTTCGAGCGCATGCACGACGGCTCGGCGATCCGCACGGTGATCAAGTACGAATGAAGCCGGCGGACGACCCCGCGGTCGACTACCGCAAGCTGGTTCGCGAGGGCTACGACCGCTGCTCCGCGGCGTTCAGCGAAGCGCGTTCCCGAGACCCTGGCCTCGAGCTCGCGCCCCTTCTCGAGCGCCTGGCAGGCGGCTCGCGCGTGCTCGACGTGGGCTGTGGCTCCGGCCTTCCGATCGCCGCCGCGCTCGCGCGCGAGCACCGAGTGACCGGCGTCGACGTCTCGCCCGAACAGATCCGGCGCGCGCGGGAGAACGTGCCGAGCGCCACCTTCCTGCTCGGCGATGCGATGTCTGTCGAGTTTCCCGCCGCGTCCTTCGACGCGGTCGTGTCCTTTTACGCCGTCTTCCACTTGCCCCGCGAGGAGCACGAGGCGCTGTTCCGGCGCATCGAGCGCTGGCTCGTCCCCGGCGGTTATCTCGCCGCCACGGTCGGTCGTATCCGCGAGGCCGCGTACACCGAGGACGACTTCTTCGGCGTGCGCATGTACTGGAGCAACTGGTCGCGGGAGGACTACCTGCAGATGTTCGCGCGCCTCGGCTTCGAGCTGCTCGAGACGCGCACGATCGGGCACGGCTACGACGCGAGCGAGCCGCGCCGCGCCGAGGCGCATCCGCTCCTGTTCGCGCGCAAGCCGGGGCGGAGTTAGTCGGACTCGCGCCGGCGAAGCTGCAGCAGCAGCACGCCCAGGCCGGCGACGATCAGCACTCCGGTCTCGGCCGCGAACGCCGCCGCGCGCGCTTCGAGATCCTGAATGCCCGCCGCGAGCAGCGCCGTGCCGTGTGTCTGCAGCACGCGCCACAGGACGGCGTCGTCGTCGAGGCCCTCGGCCATGCCCTCGCGTATCGCGCTGCGGATCTCCAGCTCGAGCGGCAGACCGGCGATCTTCTTCGGGTGACAGGAGCACGACGCGAGCAGCTTGTGCTCGATCGAGGCGGCGCGCGCGTCCGCACCGGGCGCGCGCTCGCAGGCGGGCGCGGCCAGGAGCGCGAGCGACAGAGTCAGTGCGCGGACCAAGCGGTTCACGAGAGCGTCTTCCGCAGGTCGTCGAGCATCTCGCTCGCCCTGCCGGTGAGTCCGAGATAGCGGTGCGCGATGCGCCCGTCGGGCGCGATCAGGAAGGTCGCGACCACGTGGTCGAGCGTGCCGTCCGGCTTGCGGATCGTGCCGATGCGGTAGGCGTCGAGCACCGCTTGCACCTGCGCCGAGTCACCGGTGAGGAACGACCAGTTGTCGAGACGCGCCCGGTGCCGCTCCGCGTACTCGCGGAGCCGCCCGGGTGAGTCGTATTCGGGGTCGAGCGTGATCGAGGCGAACTGCGCGCGTGGCACGAGCTCCGGCGGCATCTGGCGCTGCACCTCGGCCAGGCGCGCCGTCTGGATCGGGCACGGCCCGGGGCAGCGGGTGAACACGAAGTCGACGAACACCGCGCGGCCGCGCCAATCAGACAGCTTCGCCGCGCGGCCGTCCTGATCGACGAGCTCGAACTCCGGCGCGCGCTCGAGCTCTTCGAGCGCGGGCGCCGCGGCGTCGCCGGGCGGGGCGGGCACGACCACGCGCAAGCTCTCGATGCGCAGCAGGGTCGCGCTGCGGCGCAGTCCGAACTCCACGCGCGCGCCGGGCGCGACGCCCTCGAGCAGCTTCGCGTCGGCGACGTCGAAGTTCATCGTCATCGCGGGCATGAAGCCGGGAATCTCGTCGTGCGAGATCGTCACCTGCCGGTTGGGCGCGTCCACGGACTGCACGAAGCCACTCACGTCGTAGGTCTGCTCGCGCTCGAGCCCGCAGGCGGCGAGCACGAACGCGAGCGCGGCGGCCGCGAGCGGGCGGCTCCTCAAGTGACACGCTCGCGGGTCAGCGGCACGACGTTGGTCTCACCGCGGTCCCGCCGCGCGCTCTCGCGGTACCAGCGGAAGAAGTGCGCGGCCAGGTTGATCCAGATCACGAAGCCCGCCGGCACCCACATGATGACTCCGCCGATCTGCTGATCGACCGTTGGCGACATGTCCCAGATGCGCGGCGCGATCGCGTACGCCGGGTACAGCACGCCGGTCGAGAAGGTCAGCATCATCCCCAGGACCTTCATCGGGATCGGCAGCAGCAGCAGGTAGATGAGCTGAAAGACCATCGGCGCGCGCAGCTCGTGCGCGGGCGCCAGGGTCGGCCACCACGCCATGGTCGCGGTCACGATGAACAGCACGTGCTCGAAGATGTGCACGTCGAGATCGACGAGCGTCGCGTTGTAGAGCGGCGGCAGATGCCAGGCGAGCAGCGTTCCATTCCAGGCGAGGAACGCGACCGTCGGGTGACCCAGAAAGCCCGCGACGCGGCGCACCGGCGCGGGCCGCACGAGATAGCGCACCAGCCAGCCCGGCGTGCCGATCAGCAGCAGCGGCGGCGCCAGCAAGGTGATCATCAGGTGCTGGATCATGTGCGCGGAGAAGAGATACGAGTCGGACAGGTCGTGCACCGGACCGGTGAGCGCGACGAACAGCACGACCGCACCGGTCACGAACGAGAGCCACTGCTCGAACGGCACCGGCGGCCCGAGGTCGCGCGCCTCGCGCAGCGGGCCGACCGCGAGCGCGTAGAGCGCGAGCAGCGCGCCGACGCCGAGGGGGATGCTCGGGTGGACGCTCCACTCGCCGAGCGCGGCGTAGCCGGAGGCCCAGATCGCGCCCACGAGCGCAAGTCCGACGACGAGGCTCGGATGGGGGAGGGCGCGGCGCATGGCGCGAGTCTAGAAGCCCAGCACTCGCTCGGAAAGGTACGCGCCCAGCTGGTCGACGGCGATGCGCTCCTGCTGGGTCGTGTCGCGCTCGCGCACGGTGACCTTGTGATCCTCGAGCGAGTCGAAGTCGAACGTCACGCAGAACGGCGTGCCGACCTCGTCCTGGCGGCGGTAGCGCTTGCCGATGCTGCCCGACACGTCGAAATCGAGCGCGAAGCGCCGCCGCAGGTCCGCCGCGAGCTTCTCGGCGGGCTCCGAGAGCTTCTTCGACAGCGGCAAGAGGGCCACCTTGATCGGCGCCAGCCGGGGCGTGAAGCGCAGCACCACGCGTTTCTCGCCGCCGACCTCGTCCTCCGCATACGCGCTCGACAGCAGGGCGAGGAAGGTGCGGTCGACGCCGACGGAAGTCTCGATCACCGTGGGCGTGTAACGCTCTTTGGTGTCGGGGTCGGTGTACGACTGGTCCTTGCCCGAGTGCTCGCTGTGCTGGCGCAGGTCGAAGTCGCCCCGGTGGTGCACGCCCTCGAGCTCGTGCCAGCCGAACGGAAACTCGAACTCGACGTCGTACGCCGCCTTCGCATAGTGCGCGAGCTCGTCGGCGCCGTGCGGCTTCCAGCGCAGCTTCGCCTGGTCGAGGCCGATCGACCGGTGCCAGCCCATGCGCACCTCGCGCCAGCGCTCGAACCAGTCCATCGCCTGATCGGGATGAGTGAAGAACTCGAGCTCCATCTGCTCGAACTCGCGCGAGCGGAAGATGAAGTTGCGCGGCGTGATCTCGTTGCGGAACGCCTTGCCGATCTGCGCGATGCCGAAGGGCGGGCGCATGCGCGCCGAAGTCATCACGCGCTTGAAGTCCAGAAAGATCGACTGACACGTCTCGGCGCGGAGATAGGCGTCGCCGGCCGTGTCGTCGGACGCGCCGATGCGCGTCTTCAACATCAGGTTGAACTGGCGCGGCTCGGTGAGATCGTGCTTGCCGTTCGCGGTCGCCGTGCAGGGATCATCGGGGTCGATCTGTCCGGCGCGAAAGCGGCGCTTGCACGCGCGGCAATCGACCATCGGATCGTGGAAGTTCGCGACGTGACCCGATGCGACCCAGGTCTGCGGGTTCGCGATGATCGACGAGTCGAGACCGACGACGTCGTCGCGGTCGCGAACCATCGTCTGCCACCACGCGTTCTTGATGTTGGCGCGCAGCTCGACGCCGAGCGGACCGTAGTCCCAGAAGCCGGCGATGCCGCCGTAGATCTCGCTGGACGGATAGACGAAGCCGCGGTTCAGACAGAGCGCGACGAGCTTTTCCATCAGGTCCATGGGCCGGCGACTATCCCAATGACGCGTTTCGGTGTCAACCAACGAGGCGGGACAACAGCGCGACGACGGCCGTCTCGACGCGCAGCACGCGCGGTCCGAGACCGACCAGGCGGGCGCCGGCGTCGCGAAGCGCGGCGAGCTCGTCGTCGAGAAAGCCGCCCTCCGGCCCGAGCACCAGCGCGCAGCGCGTCGGCTCGCCGATCTCGACCGGCGGGTGACCCGGGTGCGCGGCGAAGATCGGCGCGCCCGGCGCGAGCGCCGGCAGAGTCTCGGCGGCGAAGCGGCGGAAG
>WNFL01438905.1_pt1 | contig 28228 bp, 44 predicted proteins | sample 5400361 | NCBI WGS metagenome assembly WNFL01 (sample SAMN13153351, study PRJNA577476) | soil metagenome | isolation source: 40 cm soil on Douglas fir-dominated hillslope | place: USA:California | collected 2013-09-17
GAGCCTGCGCGGCTTCGCCGCCGGCTTCGACATCGCGCAGGGCGGGCGCAAAGCCCCCGAGCCGCCGGCGCCGCCCAAGCGCGCGACCGAGCTGAAGGAGATCCTTGTCCTGGGAGAAGAAAGGCTCAAGGACTACCAGGGTGAGCGCTATGCGCAGCTCTACCGCGAGCGCATCGAGCCATTTCTGAAAAGCGACGCGAAGGTAGCGGCGACAGTGGCGCGCCACCTCGCCACGTGGATGAGCTACGAGGACATCATCCGCGTCGCCGACCTGAAAACGCGAGCCTCCCGGTTTCAAAGAGTCAGAAAGGAAGTCGGCGCGAAGGAAGGCGAGCCGGTGGTGGTGATCGACTACCTGAAGCCGGGTGTCGAGGAGTTCGCCTCGGTCCTGCCGCATTTTCTTGGAAGAAAAATAATTTCGTGGGCTGAACGGCATGGAAAGCTCGACGCCTACAACGTCGGCATGCACATCCGCACCTCGGGCCTCTTCGGCTACGCGCTGGTGCGCAGCCTCGCCTGGCTCAAGCCCTGGCGCCCCTCCAGCTACCGCTACCGCGAGGAGCAGCAGCTGATCGAGCGCTGGCTCGCGCTCGTCGGTGAGGCGGCGCGGCGCGACGCCGGGCTCGCCTTCGAGGTCGCGGAGTGCGCGCGCCTCGTCAAGGGCTACGGCGAGACGCACCGCCGCGGCAAGGCGAACTTCCTCGCCATCGTCGACGCGCTGGTCGAGAACCCCGCCACCGCAAATACCGCTGAGCAGGTGAAGGCCATCCGCAAGGCGCGCGATGCCGCTCTCGCCGACCCCGAAGGTCAGGCGCTCGGGAAAAGCCTCGGTAAACCCATCGTCTGGCTCAAGCCAACCGCCAAAACGTAAAATCCTCCATGGCCAGCGTTCCCAAACCGAACGTCAATACCCAGCGGCAGGATCTCTACCGCCGCATGGACCGGCACAACCTCGCGCCGCTCTGGGAGGTGCTGCACAACCTCATCCCGAACGAGCCGTCGACGCCGTGCAAGCCGGCGCTGTGGAAATACCGCGAGGCGCGGCCCTACCTCATGGAGGCGGGCAAGCTGATCAGCGCCAAGGAGGCGGTGCGCCGCGTGCTGATCCTCGAGACCCCCGGCATGCGGGGCGAGTCGTGCATCACCCAGAGCCTGTACGCGGGGCTGCAGCTCATCCTGCCGGGCGAGATCGCGCCCAGCCACCGCCATTCGCAGTCGGCGCTGCGCTTCATCGTCGAGGGCTCGGGCGCCTACACGGCGGTCGACGGCGAGCGCACCACCATGCGGCCCGGCGATTTCATCATCACGCCCTCGTGGACCTTCCACGACCACGGCAACCCCGGCAACGAGCCGGTGGTATGGATGGACGGCCTCGACATCCGCATCGTGCAGACCTTCGCCGCGCAGTTCCACGAGCTCTACCCCGAGGAAGTGCAGCCGGTCGCGCGCAGCGAAGGCGCGGCTACCGCCCGCTTCGGCAGCGGCCTGGTGCCGCTCGAGACCAAGCCGCCGTTCGGCAAGACCTCGCCGATCTTCAACTATCCGTACGAGCGCAGCCGCGAGGCGCTGGCGCTGCTGGCGAAGGACCAGGATCCCGACCCCTGCCACGGCTGGAAGATGCAGTTCACCAATCCCCTCACCGGCGGCCACGCGATGCCGACCATTGCCGCCTTCATCCAGCTCCTGCCGAAGGGATTCAGGTCGAAGCCCTACCGCTCCACCGACGGCGCCATCTATTCCGTCGTCGAGGGCAAAGGAACTGTTTCCATCCAGGACCAGAAATACGAATTCGAGCCCCGCGACACGTTCGTCGTCCCCTCCTGGATGCCGCTCGAGATCGACGCGGACAGCGAGACGGTGCTTTTCTCGTTCTCCGACCGGCCAGGCCAGGAGGCGATGGGGCTGTGGAGGCAAGCGAGAAAGTGATGCGACGCTCATGAACGCACCGGTGGACAGGGCCTTTCTCAACAAGGCGTACAACAACCGCGAGCTGGTCCAGGACCATCCGCAGTACTTCGCGCGCTGGTCGGAAAGCTCGGCGCTGGCGCGCAGCCGCATGAGCTGCAGCCTCGACGTGCGCTACGGCGAGCAGCCGGGCGAGAGCATCGACCTCTTCCCGGCGCGCAAGGGCGACGGCAGCTGCATGATGTTCATCCACGGCGGCTACTGGCGTTCGCTCGACAAGAAGGACTTCTCCTTCCTCGCGCCCCCCTGGGGGGACGCGGGCGTGTCGCTCGCGGTGGTCAACTACGACCTGTGCCCGAAGGTGACGATCGACGAGATCGTGCGCCAGATGCTGCGCGCGAGCCGCTGGCTGTGGCTGCACGCCGAGGACTTCCGCCTGTACGTTTCCGGGCATTCCGCCGGCGGGCACCTCACCGCCATGCTGATGGCAGCGGTCTGGCCCGTGTTCGATCCGCGGCTGCCGAAGGATCTCTGGAAGGGCGGCGTCGCCATCAGCGGCCTCTACGACCTGCGGCCGCTGCTGCAGGTCGACTTCCTGCAGGAAGACCTGCGGCTCGATGCCGATGCCGCCGAGCGCCTCTCGCCGGCCCTCATCCCGCCCGCTACCCGCGCGCCGGTGACGACCTGCGTCGGCGGCGACGAGTCGAGCGAGTTCCTGCGCCAGAACGCGCTGCTGCGCGAGCGCTGGCGCTCGCTCGTGACCGACATTCCAGCCCCCGGGAAGAACCACTTCTCCGTGGTCGACGGGCTTGCCGAGCCGTCGAGCCCGCTCTTCCAGGGCACGCGCCGCCTGATGAAGCTCGACAAATGAGCGAATTCCTGAAGGCCGGGAAGTACGTGGACAGCGATCACGCCGCGATTCTGGATTTCGCAAGAAAACATTCCCGGGGAAATTCTGAACGCGAAAAAGCCACATCCCTGTACTACGCGGTCCGCGACGACATCCGCTACAACCCGTTCCTCGATTTCAACGACCCTGGCGTATTCACCGCCTCGACGGTTCTCGAGCGCGGCGAGGGCTTCTGCATCGGCAAGGCGGCGCTGCTCGCGGCGTGCGCTCGCGCGGCATCGCGCGTCGGTTTCGCCGACGTCAAGAACCACCTGACCTCGCCGCGCCTCGCCGAGACGATGGGCAGCGATCTCTTCGTCTACCACGGCTTCACCGAGTTCCGCCTCGACGGAAGATGGGTGAAAGCGACGCCGGCCTTCAACCTAGCGCTCTGCCAGCGCTTCCGCGTCAAGCCGCTGGAATTCGACGGCCGCGCCGACTCGATCTTCCATCCCTTCGACGAGGACGACCGGCGGCACATGGAGTACCTGCGCAGCCGCGGCAGCTACGCCGACGTGCCGGTCGACGAGATCCTGCGCGCCTTCGGCGAGGCCTATCCGCGGTTCGTTCGCCTCGGCAAGGACGCCGCCCGGGAAACGTTCGCCCCGGGGAAGTAGGGCCCGCCATGCGCGAGCTCCTTCAGGCGAGCTATCGCGCCGCCGTCGCCGCCGCCGATCCGGCGCGGATCCTCGCGCAGCACCTTCCCGAGCCGCCCCGGGGACGCACCTTCGTCGCCGCCGCCGGGAAAGCAGCCGCCTCGATGGCTGCTGCCGCTGAAAGGAATTTCTCCTCGGTGATCGATGGCATCGCCATCACCCGCTACGGCCACGGCATGCCGACCCGGCACATCAGGGTCGTCGAAGCCGGTCATCCGGTTCCCGACGAGGCGGGGCATGCCGCCGCGCAGGAGATCCTCGAGCGCGTGAAGCAGCTGGGGAAAGACGATCTGCTGCTCGCGCTCCTCTCCGGCGGCGGCTCGAGCCTGCTCTCGCTCCCCGCGCCGGGTGTGTCGATGGCCGAGCTGAAGAGGATCACCAGTGCGCTGCTCAGGAGCGGCGCCACGATCCAGGAGATCAATACGGTGCGAAAGCACCTCTCGGCCATCGCCGGCGGCCGGCTCGCCGCCGCCACCCGTGCGCAGGTCGTCGCGCTCATCATCTCGGATGTCACCGGCGACGATCCGACGCACATCGCTTCCGGACCCTGCGCGGCCGATCCGACCACGATCGACGACGCGAAAGCGGTGCTGGCGAAATACCGCATCGACTATCGCGGGCCCTTCTCCGAGAGCCCCAAGTCGGTGAAGGCGCAGAACAAGGTGATCGCCACCGCCTACCGCTCGCTCGAAGCCGCCGCCGAGGTGTTCCGCAAGCATGGCATCCGGCCCGAGATCCTCGGCGACACCATCACCGGCGAGGCGCGCGAGGTCGGTGCGGAGATGGCCCGCCTCGCGCTGCGCACCCGGGGGTCGGCGGCGCTGATCTCCGGCGGCGAATGCACCGTGACCATCGAAGGCGAAGGCGGCCGCGGCGGGCGCTGCGCCGAGTTCCTGCTCGCGCTCGGGATCGAGCTCGGCGGCGCGGCGAACATCTGGGGGATCGCCGCCGATACAGACGGCATCGACGGCAGCGAGGACAACGCTGGCGCGCTATGGACGCCCGACAGCCTCGAAAGGGCAAAGCGGGCCGGTGTGGACGCGCGCAAGCTGCTCGACCAGCACGACAGCTACGGATTCTTCGCTGCGCTCGGCGACCTGATCGTCACCGGGCCGACCCGAACCAACGTCAACGACTATCGCGCCATCATCGTCAACTAGGGCGCTACTCCCCTTTCCGCGCTTCTTGTCCTGCCGCCGCTGCTTTGGCCGATATTTCCTGCGCGCGACCCGGTTCCACGCGCTTGACCAGCTCGAGCTCCATCCTGCTGTCGCGGCTCGAATGGACATCCCGCCAGGACTCGTCAATCGAAAACATATGCTGGGTGATCTTGGTGATCTCGATCTGCGAGCCGCCGTCGAGCTTCACGCCCCTGACGGCATAACGGTGGCGTTCCACGGTACTTGAGCCGGATCTTTGGACGACCTGCCACCGCGTCGTGAAGAGGAAGGCGCCGGTCCCTCGATCTTGCGTGTCTTCGGTGACGTCCATGCCCCGCTGCGCGAACATTACCTTCGCCTCCGGCCAGACCTTCTCGATCGGCGCGGCGTAGGTGAATTGCTTCATTTCTTCCCGCAGGACCTTGTCGCGCGTCGCGGCCTCCCGAATCGCGCCGCAGCCCGCGAGAACGAGACCCATCGTCGTCACAACGGCAAGCGCGCCCAGCCACGATTTGCAATGCTTGAATACGGTCATATCCGCCCCCTTTAGCGATGAACCGTAGATCAATCGGAAGTGCAGCCGCTGTCAGCTTGCCGCAACCCAGCCCTTCCAGGGGACGACAGCTGCTCGACAGCTACACCTAGTAGCTGCACTCCGGCCGGACGTAGCACTTGAACTCGACCACGTTGCCCGAAGGATCGGCGAGCATGAAGGTCTGGTGCTCGTGGGCGCTGTTGGGAAAGCGCACCGCCGGACGCGTGAGGAACTTCACCTTCAGTTTCTCGAGGTGCTCCTTCATCCGCGTGTAGTCCTCCATCCGCAGGAAGGTCAGCCCCTGATGGCGTGGGTAGGCGCGCGGATTGGGATCGACCGCGCGCCGCTCCAGGTGGCAGACGAGCTGCAGGACCCCGCCGAAGCTGAACGTGACGCGGTCCTTGAGGATTCGCACCGGCTGCGCGCCGAGGACTTCCGCGTACCAGCGGGCCGCTTCCTGCAGGTCGCGGCAGGGCACGGCGATGTGGGCGATGTAGCGCCCTTCGCTGACCGGCGTGTTGTCGAGCAGGCCGTCAGCCGCCTTGATGTCTTTTTCGTCCGCGAGCGCTGTGGCCATTCGGCAGCCGATCACTCCAGCTTGATCTTCGCCGCGCTGATGACTTCGGCCCATTTGCGCAGCTCGTCCTTGACGATGCGTCCGAGCTCCTCGGGGCTCGAGCCCACGGTGTCGCCGCCCTGCTCGAGGAGCTTCTGCTTCACCTCGGGCAGCTGGATGGTGCGCGCGATTTCCTTCTGCATGCGCGCGATGATCGCCGGTGAGGTCTTCGCCGGCGCGAACAGCGCGTACCAGGAGTCGACCTCGTAGTCCGGGATCTTCAGCGCCTCGGCGACCGTCGGGATCTCGGGGGCGCCGGGATTGCGCTTGAGGGTCGTCACCGCGAGCGCGCGCAGCTTGCCGGCGCGCACCTGCGAAATGGCCGCCGGCATGCTGACGATGGCGAGCGGAACCTGCCTGCCGAGGGTGTCGGCGATCGCCGGCCCGCCGCCCTTGTAGGGCACGTGGATCATGTCGATGCCGGTGCGCAGCTTGAGCAGCTCGCCGGCGATGTGCGAGGGCGTACCGTTGCCCACCGAGGCGAACGCCACGGTGCCGGGCTTCGCCTTCGCCATCGACACGACATCGCGCATGCTGTGGATGGGCCCTTCGGCGCTCGTGGCGATGATCTGCGGCACGCTGACGATCAGCGTCACCGGCGCGAAATCGTGCTCGACGTCGTAGTTGAGCTTGTAGAGCAGCGGATTGATGGTGTGCGAGGAGAGGGTGAAGAGGAAGGTGTAGCCGTCGTGCTCGGCCTTCGCCGCCGCCTCGGTGCCGAGCGCGCCGCCCGCCCCGCCGCGGTTCTCGATGACGATCTGCTGTCCCAGTGCCTCCGCCAGGCCGTGTTGCACGATGCGGGCGATGATGTCGGTGCCGCCGCCGGGCGGGTAGGGCACGATGAAGCGCACCGGCTTCGCCGGCCAGCCCTGCGCCCACGCCGGAACCGCGGCGATGAGCGCGAGCACGAGAACAACGGTTTTCCTCATCGAGAATTCTCCTACGGTTTGCTGGCGGTGAGCGCCTCGAACTCCACCGCGAGCGCGCTCTGCACCGAGCCGTGCTCGGCTTCCAGCTTCGCCAGGATGCGGCAGGCCGCCTCGGTGTCGGCGCGGCGCGCGGAGCGCTCCACGTCCTCGCAGTAGCTGCTCAGCACGTTCGCGCCGACGTTCGCGCTGCTCGACTTGAGTGAATGCGCCGAGCTCGCCATGGCCGGCGCATCGCCCTAGCCCGCCGCCTGCTTCAGCCTCTGCACCAGCTTCGGCGATTCGGCGAGGTAGAGATTGATCACGCGCGCGAGCAGCTCCGGCTTGCCGTTGGTGCGCACCTTGGAGAGCTCCGCGAGCACCTTGCGATCGAGCACCTCGCCGGCCTTGGCCTGGGCCGCGGCTTGCGCCGCCGCCGCGGCGCCCGACGCCTGCGGTATCCAGCGCTCGAGCATGTTCTGCAGCGTCAGCGTGCTGAACGGCTTGCTCAAATGGTCGTCCATGCCGGCCGCGAGGCAGGCTTCGCGATCCTGCGCCATCGCGTTGGCGGTGAGGGCGACGATCGGCACGCGCTTGCCGGTCTCGGCTTCACGGCCGCGGATCTCCTTGGTCGCCTCGAAGCCGTCCATCTCGGGCATGTGCAGGTCCATCAGGACGAGGTCGAACTCGCCCTGGGCGTGCGCCTCCAGCGCTTCCCTGCCGTTGTTGGCGACGGTGACGTTGTAGCCGTGGATCTGCAGCAGGCCCACGGCCACCTGCTGGTTGATCAGGTTGTCCTCCACCAGCAGGATGCTGCCGCGCATCCCGTCCAGCGAGGCGGGCCCGGGGTGCGGCGCCGCCGCGGGGATCGGCTCTTGCACCTGGCCGGCCATGACGTTCACCAGGCATTCGTAGAGCACCGTCTGGCGCACGGGCTTGGGCAGGCAGGCGTCGATGCCGGCATCGCGCGCGTTGCGGATGTCCGCCTGGCGGCGGGTCAGCATGACCAGCCGCGCCTTGGCGATCTCGGGACGCGCGCGGATCGCGCGCGCGAGCTCGAGCGCGTCCATGCCCGGCAGCCTGAGATCGATGATGGCGATGTCGTAGGGCACGCGGCGCATCGCCGCCTCCACCAGCAGCTCGATCGCCTGCTCGGGCGTGGCCGCGACGCGGTTGCTCATTCCCCAGTTGCTCATCTGCGAGTGCAGGATGCCGCGGTTGATCGCGCTCGACTCGACGATCAGCGCGCGCACGCCGGTCAGCATCCCCATCGGCACGGCGAACGGCTCTTCCTCCGCCGGCTTTTCCTGCTTCTCGAAGCTGCAGGTGAACGAGAAGGTCGACCCGGCGGCGGGCTTGGACTCGACCTGGATCGCGCCGCCCATCATCTCCACCAGCTGCTTGCTGATCGCGAGACCGAGGCCCGAGCCGCCGTGCTTGCGCGTGGTCGAACCGTCGGCCTGCGAGAACTCCTCGAAGATGCGCGACTGCGCCTCGGCGCTGATGCCCAGCCCCGTGTCGCTGACCTCGAAGCGCAGCGTGATCGCCTGCGACGTCTCCTGCGCGGCCGCGACGCGGATCACGACCGAGCCTTGCTCGGTGAACTTGATCGCGTTGCCGACCAGATTGGTCAGCACCTGGCCCAGGCGCAATGGATCGCCGCGCACCTGGGTGACGAGGCCGGCGGGGATGGTGTAGGCGAACTCAAGGCCCTTGCTATGCGCGCGCTCGGCGAGAAGGTCGACGACGTCCTCCACCGTGCGGCGCACGTCCATGTCGACGTTCTCGAGCTCGAGCTTGCCCGCCTCGATGCGCGAGAAGTCGAGCAGGTCGTTGATGATGCCCAGCAGGTTCTGGCCCGAGCGCTGCACGGTCTCGGCGTATTTGCGCTGCGTGCCGGTCAGGCCGGTCTCGAGCAGGAGCTCGGTCATGCCAAGCACGCCGTTCATGGGCGTGCGGATCTCATGGCTCATGCGCGCGAGGAACGAGCTCTTGGCGTGATTCGCCGCCTCGGCCGCCTCGCGGGCGAGGCGCAGCGCTTCCTCGCTGCGCTTGTGCTGCGTGACGTCGCGCGCGACGGCGATGCTGCCGATGCAGCGATTGGCGTCGTCGACCAGCGGCGCGACCGAGACCTGGATGTTGATCACCGCGCCCGAGCGGGTGGTGGCCTTGGAGTCGTAGCCGAATTTCTCGCCGGCAAGCAGGCGCTGCTGGCGCGCTTCTTCCTCCTCGCGCGGGGAGTTGCTCACGTTCAGAGCGCGGCCCACCGCCTCGCCGGTCGGATAGCCGAACATCGCGGTGGCACCGGCGTTCCAGGTGGTGATCGTGCCGGCGAGGTCGCGCGTCCAGATCGCCTCGCTCGACTGCTCGACGATGGTGGCGAGGAGCCTGTTCTTCGACTCGCTGCGGCCGAGCGAGTCGATCAGGTTCTCGATGTTGTTCGCCATGTTGTTGAATGCCTCTGCCGCGAGGCCGACCTCGGGTGCGCCCTCGGGGTCGATGCGCACCGCGTGGTCGCCGCGGCTGAAGCGGTTGGCGCCCTCGGCCAGCATGCGCAGCGTGCCGAGGTTGCCGCGGAAGATGAGCCAGATGAACTGCAACATGAGGAAGAGCAGCCGGTTGTAGGCCTTGACCGGCGTCATCGTCGCGGTCAGCTTGCCGTAGCCCACCCCGCCCGCCGTGACCTCGATGGTCTGGTCCGAGTACTCGATCGCCGCGACGCGCGCGAACCAGCCGGGGGAGTCGAGCTTGTCCGGCGCGTCCTGCGCGAGGAGCGTCTTGCCGTCCTTGTCGGTCCAGGAGAAGCGGTCCACCTCGCCCTTCTTCACCTGGTTGCGCAGCAGCTGGCTGATCGCGGCATAGTCGCCCACGATCGCCTGGTCGGCGACCAGCGGCGCGACGAAGGCGAGCGTTTCATTCTGCTCGCGCAGCAGGCGCGCCGAGTGCTCGCCCGCGCCTTCGGCGACGAGCAGCGCGGTCTGCACGCCGCCGCCGGTGATGATCGCCACGCCCACGGCAAGCATGAGGCGCGAGATCAGCCCCAGGTTCTTCCAGAAGCCGAGGAGGGAAAAGATCTTCATGGGCGCTGGCTGCCGCGGCCGCCTATTTGACCTGCGTACTGCGGAAGAACTTGCGGTAGTTGTCGTATTCGCGGTTCTCGGCCGCGACGAACCCGAGCTCGCCGTTGCTTTTCAGGAGCTCGGCACCCGCCTCGAGGATCGGCCGGCCCTCCGGATCCATCGCCATGCCGATCAGCGCCGCCTTGACCGCGGCGACCTTGGCGGCCGGCAGCTTGGGGTTGGCCATGACGCAAAGGTCCTGGTAGACGTCCGAAGTCCACAGCGCGCGATAATCGAACGATTCGCGGCGGCCGTAGCGCGCCATAACCGAGCTGTTGACGCCGGCGGCGGCGATCTTGTTGATCTTGAGCTGCGCCGACGAAGCCTCCTGATTGCCGGTAAAGGCGACCTTGACGTTGACCTTGGCTCTGAGCAGCGCGTCCATCGGCAGCCAATAGCCGGCAAAGGCGTCGGGCGTGACGAACGCGACATCCTTGCCGCTCAGGTCGTGCAGCGTCTGGATCGGCGAATCGACCGGCACGACGATCTGCGAGCGGATGCCCGGTCCGGCGGGTCGCGCGATGACCTTGTAGCCGAGGCGATCGCGCTCCGGGGTGAAGAAGTGGTTGGTGTAGAGGAAGTCGTATTTGCCGGCTTCGGCGTTGGTGTTGCCTTCCTTGACGGTCTTCGCCAGCCGCAGCTCGAGCGGCACGCCGCTCTTTTTGCTCACGTAGGTGAGGATCGGGTTCCAGTATTGCGCGGTGAGCGCGATGCTGCGCTGCTGCAGCACGTAGAAGCTGTGCGCCTGCTGTGCCGCGGCTCCCGGCGAATGCAGCGCCAGCGCCGCGGCCAGTATCGTTGCCATGCGTGTGAGGATCGTTGTCGTCATGGGAGCTCTCAGATTGCGACCTTGAGGAACAGCATCATCCCGCTCAGCACCAGCAGCGCACCCACCACGCGCAGCATGCCTTCGCTCGTGATGTCGAGATGCACCTTGTTGCCGATATAGAGGCCAAGGGCCATCGGCGCGAGGCCGAGCACATAGGCGATCTGCAGCTTGGGATTGAAGAGCAGGCCGGCGAAGAGGAACAGCCCGAGCCGGAAGCCGCCGTCGAGCGCGAACAGCCAAGAGAATGTGGCGCGCACCTCGCTCTTGTCCTGCAGCCGGCGCGTGAGATAGATGATGTAGGGCGGCCCGCCGGTGCCGAACAGCGTGCCCGCGCCGCCGCCCACCAGTCCCGCAGGGATCGCCCACATGCGCGACAGCTGGCCCACGGGCTGCAGGCCGAAGATGTTGCGGAAGCCGAAGAACATGGTGAATCCGCCGAGCGCGATCAGCACCGGCTGGGTCGGAAGCGTGAGCAGGGCGAAGGCGCCGGCGCAGGCGCCGATCATTCCCGCCGGCAGCAGCACCTTGATCTCCGACCAGTTAGCCTTCTTGTGGTTGGTGCTGCCGAGGACCACCGAGGCGGTGAAGTCGAGGGCGAGCACGAGCGGGATGGCGAACTGGAGCGGCTGGGAGAGCGCGAGGAGCGGCACGGCGATCAGTCCGGAGCCGAAACCGGTGATGCCGCGTATGAAATACGCGCTCATCAAGATGCACAGCACAAGTACCATGTCAGCCAACGCAGAATCCCCCTGGAGACGCCGGCGCTAGTATCGCTCTAGGCTCGGCGGTGATTCCGGACTTTACCTTGTTTTGCAGTTGAGTGCCGCATCCCATTGTAATAACATCAAAATTACAACGTTGCGGCATTGATCGGGAGACGCGGATGGCAGCTGTCCTGGACCTCAAAGTTCGACCCCTCGGCGTGTTCGGCGCCGAGATCCGGGGCGTCAACCTTGCACGCGTCGGCGACGTCGAGATCGAAACCATCAAGCAGGCCTGGTATCGCCACGACGTGCTGCTCTTTCGCGAGCAGCGGCTGAGCGACGACCACCTGCTGGCATTTTCCAGGCACTTTGGCAGGCTCGATCCGCCGCCGAACCAGGGAGCGGGGCGCAAGTCGCCTCCCGGATATCCCGAGGTCTACATCGTCTCCAACGTGCTCGACGAGCAGGGCGAGCCGATCGGCGCGCTGGGCGACGGCGAGGCCGCCTGGCACACCGACATGAGCTACGCGGCGCAGCCGCCCGACGCGTCGATGCTGTACTCGCTGGAGATCCCGGCGAAGGGCGGCGACACCGTTTTCTGCAGCATGAAGGCGGCGCTCGCGGCGATGCCCGCCGCGCTCGTGCAGCGTATCCGCAAGCTCGACATCAAGCACGATGGCACCTACGACTCCGGGGGCTACGTGCGCAAGGGAATGCAGGCCTCCGACAACCCGCGCGTCTCCGTAGGCACGCCGCACCCGATCGTCATCCAGCACCCCGTCTCGGGCGATGCTGCGCTCTACCTCGGGCGGCGGCGCAATGCCTACATCATGGGGCTGGAGCTCGCAGAGTCGGAGCGCCTGCTCGACGAAATCTGGTCCTACGTCGAGGCGGCACTCTACCGCCACCAGTGGGCGATCGGGGACCTCGTGCTCTGGGATAACCGCACCACCATGCATCGGCGCGACGCGTTCGATCCCAAGGCGCGCCGCATCATGCACCGCACGCAGATCAAGGGCTCGAGCGCGCCTAAGCGCGCGAGCCTCTAGACGCGCCCAAGCGCGCGCCGCTCTAGGCCTTCTTCAGCGCTGCCAGCGACTGCGCGATCAGCTCGACGCCGCCCTCGTACGCGCGCGTGGCGGCGGCAGCGTCCCCGGCCTTTGCGGCGCTCTCGATCTCGGCGAAGAGCTCGCCCATCGCGGTCGCGCCGAGCTGGAGCGAGGTGCCCTTCAGCGTGTGAGCCGCACGCCCTGCCGCCATCGTATCGCCGCGAGCGATGCATTCGGCGAACTTCTTCGCGAAATCCGCGAGATTGTCCTCGAGCCTGCGGATGAACCCGGCAAACACGTCGCCGCGCCCGGTCGACGTTTCGATCATCCGGATCTGAGCGACAAGCTCGTGGTTGATCAGGGGAGTGGCCATGAGTCTCGCGCCGGCGGGGCTAGAAGTTCTGTTGCGCGAGTCGCGCGTTCGTCACCGGGCTCATGACGAGCAGCCCGGCATCCACCGGAAGAGCGACGCCGGTGATCCAGCGCGACTCGTCGCTCGCGAAGAAGACCGCCGCCCAGCCGATGTCCCAGCCCGTTCCCTCGGTGCCGAGCGCCGAGGCCTGTTTGCGCGTCTCGCGCAACGCCGCGTCCATGCGCGGCGCGACCATGGGGCCATAGATCAGGCCGGGGACGATGCAGTTGACGCGGATTCCCTGCCGGCCGTGATCGCCGGCCATCGAGCGGGTGATGCCGATCACCGCCGCCTTGGAAGTCGAGTACGGCGTGCTCTGGTTGGCGCGCAGGCCGGCGATCGACGAGACGTTGATGATCGAGCCGCCGCCGGAGCGGGCCATATGGGGCACGGCGTACTTGGCGGTGAGCATGATGCTCTTCACGTTCACCGCCATGACCCGGTCCCAGTCTTCTTCCTTCACCTCGACCACGTCCGCGCGCACCGAGATGCCGACATTGTTGTCGACGATGTCAAGCCGTCCATAGCGCTGCACGGCCGCCTCGACCATCGCCTTGCAGTCGGCGGCCTTGGAGACGTCGCAGCGAATGACCGACGCCACGCCGCCCTCCTTGCCGATCGCATCGGCGGTCTCGCGCGCGCGCTCCTCCACCGCATCGGCGCACAGCACCTTGGCGCCTTCGCGCGCGAAGAGGATCGCGGTGGCCTTGCCGTTGCCCAGCACCTCGCCGCTCGCGCCCGCGCCGCTCACGATCGCCACTTTGCCCGCCAGCCTGCCGCTCATGGCGAGAAGTGTACCCGGCTGCCGACCTTGAGCTTCAGCCGCTTCGCTGCGCTCGCCCGCGGCACCGCAATCTCGACCAGGCCCACGCTGTTGCGGTACCAGAACGGGCCTTGGGCCTCCTCGAAGGTACGCGCGAAGCGCAGCGTACGGCCCTTGATTTTCAGCAGCGACTGTTCCGTCGAGAACCGCAGGCCGGTCACGGCGTTGCCGTAGTGATCGATGTAGATGACCCGCGGCAGATCCGCGCCGTCGAGCACAGCATCCAGCGACTTTTTCGATTTCAAAAGGCTGGAAGCACGGCCGGTGGCAAGCGCGGCGGCGACCGGCGCGAAGAGGTCGCGGCCGTGGAACGACGGGCTGAGGCGCGCGGGTCGCCAGGCGATGCGCCAGCAGCGCCGCCGGCGGGCGCGCAGCCACAGGATGGAGAAAAGGCCGTTGTCGGGGCCGACGAAGCGCCGGCCGTCGGCTTCGACCACCACCGCGTCGCGGCGGCCGCCGACCCCCGGATCGACCACGGCGAGGAAGATGCTGCGCGAAGGATATTCGCCCGCGAGCGCGGCGAGGAGGTGCGCCGCGGGGGCGATGCCGAAGTCCGGGGCGTCGTGCAGCGCGTCGATGATCCGCGCGCGCGGCGCGCGCCCGGCGAGAACCGCCTTGACCTGCCCTACGTAAAGATCGCGCCAACCGAAATCGGTGAAAAGAACGATCAGGCTGCTTTGGCCGCGCTCTTCTTTTCGGCCTTCTTCTCCGGCGCCTTCTGCTCCTGCGCCTTCTTGTCGTCGCTCGCGGCGGGCGCGCCGCCCTCGGGACGGTCGAGCAGCGTCACCAGCGCAAGCGGCGCGTTGTCGCCCTTGCGAAAGCCGGTCTTGAGGATGCGCAGGTAGCCGCCGTTCCTCTTGGCATAGCGCGGCCCGAGGTCGCCAAACAGCTTCGCGACGATGCCGCGGTCGCGCAGCCGGTCGTACGCGAGGCGCCGGTTGGCGAGCGAGGGTTTCTTGCCGAGCGTGATCATCGGCTCGACGACGCGGCGCAGCTCCTTGGCCTTGGGCAGCGTGGTGGTGATCTCTTCATGGCGCAGCAGCGACACCGTCATGTTGCGGAACATGGCCAGCCGATGGCTGGTGGTGCGCCCCAGCTTTCTGAGTCCGTCTCCGTGACGCATATCAGGTCCTGTGCTCGAGCCCGGCCGGCGGCCAATTCTCGAGCTTCATGCCCAGCGTCAGGCCGCGGGAGGCGAGCACTTCCTTGATCTCGTTGAGCGACTTGCGGCCGAGGTTAGGCGTCTTGAGGAGCTCGGTCTCGGTGCGCTGGATGAGGTCGCCGATGTAATAGATGTTCTCGGCCTTGAGGCAGTTGGCCGAGCGCACCGTGAGCTCCAGGTCGTCGACCGGGCGCAGCAGGATCGGATCCACGGCGGGCGACTTCGGCTGCTCGGCCGGCATGGTGGTGCCTTCGAGCTGCGCGAACACCGAGAGCTGGTCGACCAGCACGCGCGCGGCGTAGCGGATCGCCTCCTCGGGCTCGATGGCGCCGTTGGTCTCGATGTCCATGATCAGCTTGTCGAGGTCGGTGCGCTGCTCGACGCGAGCCGATTCGACCGCGTAGGAGACGCGGCGCACCGGGCTGAACGAGGCATCGAGGATGATCCGGCCGATGCCCTTCGTCTCCTCGGGCAGGTAGCGCATGTTGCCCGGAAGGTAGCCGCGGCCCGACTCGACCTTGATCTGCATCTCGAGCTTACCGCCCGGCGCGAGGTGGGCGACGATGTGCTCGGGGTTGACGATCTCGACGTCGTGCGCCGGCTCGATGTCCGCGGCAGTAACGGTGCCGTCGCCTTTCTTCTTCAGCGACAGGATCGCCTCGGCGCGGTTGTGGAGGCGGAACACCACGCCCTTGAGGTTGAGCAGGATGTCGACCACGTCCTCGCGCACGCCGTCGAGCGTCGAATATTCATGCACCACACCGGCGATCTGCACCTCGGTGGCGGCATAGCCTGGCATGGAGGACAGCAGCACGCGGCGCAGCGCATTGCCGAGCGTATGGCCGTAGCCCCGCTCGAAGGGCTCCATCGTGACGCGCGCGTGGTTCGGGGAGACGTTCTGGACGTCGACAATACGAGGCTTCAGGAATCCGGATTGCGGCATGGTTTTGTCCTAAGTTACTTCGCGTAAGCGCTGCGGCGCTTACTTCGAATACAGCTCGATGATCAGGCTCTCGTTTATCGTCTGCGGCAGCTCAGCGCGCTGCGGCAGCGCCTTGAACGTGCCCTTCAACGCCTTGGCGTCGACTTCCAGCCATTCCGGCAGGCCGCGGGAGGCGACCGCCTCGGCCGCTGCCTTGATGCGCAGCTGCTCTTTCGCTTTCGCCACCACCTCGACCACATCGCTGCCGGGCTTCCGCGCGCGATGCACCGAACCCCATGCGGTAAACAACGGTGTCGAGGCGCGATTCCAGGAGCTGCAGCAGGCGTTCGCCGGTCACGCCCTTGGAGCGCGAAGCCTCCTGGTAGGTGCCGCGGAACTGGCGCTCGAGCAGACCGTAGATATGCCGCACCTTCTGCTTCTCGCGCAGCTGCTTGCCGTAGTCGGACATCCGCGCGCCGCTCTTCTGGCCGTGCTGGCCGGGCGCATACGCGCGCCGCTCGACCGGACACTTGTCGGTGAAGCACTTCTCGCCTTTCAGGAAGAGCTTCTCGCCCTCCCTGCGGCAATGACGGCACTTGTCGAGATTCCTCGCCATAGATAACTGAATCCTCTCCTAGACCCGCCGGCGCTTCGGCGGGCGGCAACCGTTATGGGGAATCGGCGTCACGTCGGCGATGCTGCCGATCTTGAGGCCGATCGCGTTCAGGGCGCGCACCGCCGACTCGCGCCCGGGGCCCGGGCCCTTGATGCGCACCTCGATCTGCGCGGCAAACGGCGTCGACTTGCGCGAGCCCTTGAAGCCGGCGTTGCCCGAGGTTGCCCAGGCGAGCGTATTGCCCTGGCGGTCGGTGATGGTGACGATCGTGTTGTTGAACGAGGCATGGATATGCGCGATGCCCTCGGCCACGTTCTTCTTGACCTTTTTGCGCGCGCGCGCCGAAGCGGTCTGCTGCAGCTCCTGCCGGGTGGGTGCGTTTCTGGTCGCCATTGTCTCTATAACCTTTCTTAGGCGATCTTGCCGGCTTGCACGTTGAGCTTGATCGCGGCCTTGCGCGGACCTTTGCGCGTCCTCGCGTTGGTGCGGGTGCGCTGCCCGCGCACCGGCAGCCCCTTGCGATGGCGCGAGCCGCGGTAGCAGCCGAGATCGATGAGCCGCTTGATCGACATCTGCACTTCTCGCCGCAGGTCGCCTTCCACGGTGAAGCGGGAAACGCCCTCGCGGATGCGATCGAGCTCGGCGTCGGTGAGCTCCTTGATCTTGCGCGAGGCCTGCACGCCCGCGGCGTCGCAGATCGCCTGCGCCCGCGCCCGGCCGATGCCATAGATGGCGGTCAGCGCGATATCGGCGTGCTGGTGATTCGGGATGTTGATTCCTGCAATGCGTGCCATTTTTACGTGCCCCGGGCGGAACCTGAGATTATAGCTGTTTTAACAAGGTGTTATCAACCTCGCGACGCTGAAGCGTCAGCCTTGCCTCTGTTTGTGGCGAGGATCGCTGCAAATCACCCGAACCACGCCCTTGCGCCGCACGATCTTGCACTTGCGGCAGATCTTCTTCACCGAAGCCATCACTTTCATCGTCGCTCTCCTACTTCGCGCGGAAGACGATTCTTCCGCGCGTCAGGTCGTACGGCGTCAGCTCCACCGTCACCTTGTCGCCGGGCAGGATGCGGATGTAGTGCATCCGCATCTTTCCCGAGATATGTCCCAGCACTATGTGTCCGTTCTCCAACTTCACCCGGAAGGTCGCGTTCGGCAGGTTGTCCACGATCTCGCCCTGTATCTGGATCACGTCTTCCTTCGACATCAGCGCACCGGCATACCGCCTTTGAAGTTGGCCTTGCGCAACAAGCTTTCGTACTGGTGGGTCATGATGTAGGCCTGCACCTGCGCCATGAAGTCCATCGTCACCACGACGATGATGAGTAGCGAGGTGCCGCCGAAATAGAACGGCACGTTCCACTTGAGGATCAGGAACTCGGGCAGCAGGCAGACCAGCGTCACATAGATGGCGCCGGCGAGCGTCAGCCGAGTGAGAATTTTTTCAAGATACCGCGCGGTCTGATCTCCCGGCCGGATGCCCGGAACGAAGGCGCCCGACTTCTTCAGGTTGTCCGCCGTTTCCTTCGGGTTGTACTGCAGGGCGGTGTAGAAGAAGCAGAAGAAGACGATGAGCGCGGCGTAGAGCAGCACGTAGATCGGCTGTCCCGGCGTCAGCGTCGCCGAGATGTTCGACAACCACACCAGGCCCTCGTGCGTGCCGAACCAGCCGAGCACCGTCGCGGGAAAGAGGATCAGCGACGAGGCGAAGATCGGCGGGAGACGCGATTGCCGACCTGCCGCTTGGCGTAGTTCACCAGGATCTTGCGCTGGCCGCGCTCGACGAAGCAGACAATGCCGGTGACGGCGATGACGGCGAGCGCGATCAGGAGCGCGGTCAGCGGGTGCATGGCGCCCGTTCGGACCAGCTCCAGCGTTCCGGCGATCGCGTTCGGCAGGCCGGCAGCGATGCCGGCGAAGATGATGATCGAGATGCCGTTGCCCAGGCCGCGCTCGGTGATCTGTTCGCCGAGCCACATCAGGAACATGGTGCCGGTCACCAGCGTCGTCACGGTCGTGATGCGGAACATGAGCCCGGGATCGAGAACCAGGCCGGGCTGCGATTCGAGCGCGATCGAGATCCCGGTCGCCTGGAAGAGCGCGAGGAACACCGTGCCATAGCGCGTGTACTGCGTGATCTTGCGCCGGCCCGTCTCGCCTTCCTTGCGCAGCGCGTCGAGCGCCGGGTACACGGCGGTCATGAGCTGCATGATGATCGACGCCGAGATGTAGGGCATGATCCCCAGCGCGAAGATGGTGAAGCGCCGCAGCGCGCCGCCCGAGAACATGTTGAACATGCCGAGCATGCCGCCCTGCTGCCCCTCGAAGAAGCCGGCGAGGACGTTCGGGTCGATGCCCGGCACCGGGATGTGCGCGCCGATGCGAAACACGATCAGCGCGCCGAGCAGGAAGAACAGTCGCCGCTTGAGGTCGCCGTAGCGCCCCTTGCCGACGTTCGGAAGGCCGGTCGCCATTAAGCCTTGGGCGCCTCTTCGGGCTTATCGTCGGACTTCTTCGCCTTCGCCTTCTTTTCCTTCTTCTTGCGCTCGGGCTCGGGCTGCGGCGTCAGGGTAATCGAGCCGCCCGCGCCTTCGATCATCGAGCGTGCGCCCTTGCTGACGCGGATCTCCTTGAGCGCGATCTTGCGCTCGAGCTTGCCCGAGAGGATCACCTTTGCCGCGATCGCATGGCGCGAAACGATGCCCGCGTCCTTGAGCGCGGCGAGGTCGATCTCGCTCGCCTGCATGAGCTGCAGCTCGCCGGTGCGCACTTCGCCCACCGCTTCCTTGTTCAGCGGTTTGAAGCCGCGCTTCGGCAGGCGCCGATGCAGCGGCATCTGCCCGCCCTCGAAGCCCACCTTGTGGAAGCCGCCCGAGCGAGCGCGCTGGCCCTTGTGGCCGCGGCCCGCGGTCTTGCCCCAGCCCGAGCCGATGCCGCGGCCGACGCGATGACGGTCGCTCTTCGATCCAGGAGCCGGTTTCAGCGTATTGAGTTTCATGAATCAACCCGTACGAGGTAAGCCACCTTCTCGATCATGCCGCGCACGGCGGGCGTGTCGGTCAGCTCCGTCACCTGGTTGATCTTCTTCAAGCCCAGGCCGCGCACCGTATCGCGATGGCTCTGCTTGCAGCCCGCCAGGCCCTTCAGCAGGCGGATCTTGATCTTCTTCATGCGGTGATTTCCTCGACCTTCTTGCCGCGCCGCGCCGCGATCTCCGCGGGCGTGTGCATCGACTGCAGGCCGTTCAGCGTCGCGCGCACCACGTTGTAGGGATTGGTGGAGCCGAAGCACTTGGCGAGCACGTTGGTCACGCCCATCACCTCGAACACCGCGCGCATCGGGCCGCCGGCGATGATGCCGGTGCCTTCGTGCGCCGGCATCATCAGCACCTTCGCGGCGCCGTGCCGGCCGGTGACGACGTGATGCAGCGTGCCGTTCTTCAGCTTGACCTTGAACAGCTTGCGGCGCGCCTCCTCCATCGCCTTCTGCACCGCCACCGGCACCTCGCGCGCCTTGCCCTTGCCCATGCCGATGCCGCCGTCGCCGTCGCCCACCACGGTGAGCGCGGCGAAACCGAGCACGCGGCCGCCTTTCACCACCTTGGTGACGCGGTTCACCGCGATCATCTTCTCGCGCAGCCCGTCGCCGCGCTCCTCGGACTGCTGCATCCTCGGCTGGATTTTTGCCATGTCTTCCTCGGTAAGCTGGGCTTAGAACTTTAAGCCGCCGGCTCGGGCGGCATCGGCGAGTGCCTTCACCCGCCCGTGGTAGCGATAGCCCGCGCGGTCGAACGCGACCGCGGCGATGCCCTTTTCCTTCGCCTTGGCGGCGATGCGTTGGCCGATGAGCTCCGCGGCCTTGCGGTTACCGCCGTTCTTGACCTGCGCACGCACTTCCTTCTCCGTCGTCGAGGCGGTAGCGAGCACCTTGTCGCCGTGCGCGGAGGTGATCTGCGCGTAGATGTGGCTGTTCGTGCGATGCACGGTGAGCCTTGCCGCGCCGACCTGGCGGATCCTGATCCGGGTCTGGCGGGCGCGGCGCTGGCGGGCTGCGTTCTTGTCGATCATGGCGGCTACTTCTTCTTCGTCTCTTTGAGCACGATGACTTCCTTGGCGTAGCGCACGCCCTTGCCCTTGTACGGCTCGGGCGAGCGGTGCGCGCGCACCTCGGCGGCGACCTGGCCGACCAGCTGCTTGTCGATGCCGCTGATGACGATCTCGGTCTGCGTCGGCGTGACGACCTTGACCCCTTTCGGCATGGTGTGCACCACGGGGTGCGAGAAGCCGAGGCTCAGGTTCAGCTTGTCGCCCTGCGCCTGGGCGCGGTAGCCGACGCCGACCAGCGCCAGGCGCTTCTCGAAGCCCTTGGTGACGCCCGACACCATGTTGGCGACGAGCGCCCGCATGGTCCCCGACATGGCATTGGCGTGGTTCGAGTTGCCGAGCGCCTTGAAGACGATGGCCTCGCCGTCCTTCTTGACCTCGACGTTCGGATCGGCCGCGCGCGCGATGCTGCCGAGCGGCCCTTTCACCGAGATCTCGCCGCCGGCGAAGTTCACCTCGACGCCCTTCGGCAGCGGTACGGGATATTTTGCGATGCGCGACATGGGTCCCTCAGGCGACGATGCAGAGCACTTCGCCGCCGACGCCGTCGGCGCGCGCCTTGCGGTCGGTCATCACGCCGCGCGAGGTGGAGATGATCGCGACGCCCAGGCCGTTCAGGACCTTGGGGATGTCGTCGCGTCCCTTGTAGACGCGCAGCCCGGGCTTGGACACGCGCTCCAGGCGCTCGATCACCGGCCGGCCGGCGTAGTACTTGAGGCCGATGCGCAGCTCCTTCTTCGCGCTGCTGTCTGCAGCGCCGCCTTTGTCACGCACGGCGAAGTCCTCGATGTAGCCCTCGTCCTTGAGTACCTGGGCGATGGCGCTCTTCAGGCGCGACGCGGGCATCGAAACCTCGGCGTGACCGATGGTCTGCGCGTTGCGGATGCGGGTCAGCATGTCCGAGATCGGATCGCTCATGCTCATGCGGCCCCCTTACCAGCTCGCCTTGATGACGCCCGGCACCTCGCCGCGCATCGCGAGGTCGCGCAGCTTGTTGCGGCCGAGGCCGAACTTGCTGTACACGCCGCGCGGCCGTCCGGTGAGGGCGCAGCGGTTGCGCAGTCGCACCGGCGAAGCGTCGCGCGGCAGCTTCTGCAGCTTCGCGCGTGCCTCCTCCTTGGCCTCGTCCGAGGCGCGCGAATCGTAGATGATCTCCAGCAGCGCGGTGCGGCGCACCTTGAACTTCTCCACCGTCTTGCGGCGTTTCTGGTCGCGCAGCTTCAATGCGAGCTTGGCCATGCGTCTCTCTCTCAGTGCTTGAACGGGAAGCGGAACGCGGACAGCAGCGCGCGCGCCTCGTCGTCGGTTTTCGCCGTCGTGGTGATGGCGATGTTCATGCCCCGCAGGACATCGATCTTGTCGTAGTCGATCTCGGGGAAGATGATCTGCTCCTTGAAGCCGAGGTTGTAGTTGCCCCGGCCGTCGAAGGCGCGGTTGGAAACGCCGCGGAAATCGCGGATGCGCGGCATGGCGATGTTCACCAGCCGGTCGAAGAACTCGTACATGCGCGCGCCGCGCAGGGTCACCATGCAGCCGACCGGGAAGTTGGCGCGGACCTTGAAGTTGGCGATCGACTTCCTCGCTTTGGTGACCACCGGCTTCTGGCCGGCGATCTTGGTCATGTCGGCGACGGCGTTGTCGAGGATCTTCTTGTCGGTGGTGGTCTCGCCGACGCCCATGTTGATCGTGATCTTGCGCAGCCGCGGCACCTGCATCACGGTCTTGTAGCCGAACTTCTGCATCAGCTCGGGCACCACCTTCTCGCGGTACTGCTGCGCCAGGCGCGCCGGCGGCGCCGGCTCCTGCGGGCCGCTCGGCTTGGGCGCCGGCGCGGGCTTGGCGCCAGCGTCCTTCTTGGGCTTCGCCTGCTGCTGTTGCTGCTGCGCCTTGGGCTGGCCCTGCGGCTTGTCGCCCTTCGCAGCTTTCGGGTCTTTGTCCTTGGCCATTTACGCGTCCACCTGCTCGCCGTTTGCCTTGAAGATGCGGACCTTCTTGCCGCCCTCGAGCAGCTTCACCCCGACGCGATCGGCTTTCTTCGTCGCCGGATTGAAGAGCGCGATGTTGGAGATATGGATCGGCAGGTCCTTGTCGATGATGCCGCCGGTCTCGCCCTTCATCGGGTTGGGGCGCTGGTGCTTCTTCACGCGATTCACGCCCTCGACGACGACGTGCTGCGCGTCGACGCGGCGCAGCACCGTGCCGCGCTTGCCCTTGTCGCGGCCGGCAAGGACGATGACTTCGTCGCCTTTCTTAATTCTCTGCATGAGCGTTTTCCGTCCGTATTCTTCCTAAAGCACCTCGGGCGCGAGCGAGACGATCTTCATGAAGCGCTCGGTGCGCAGCTCGCGCGTCACCGGCCCGAAAATGCGCGTGCCGATCGGCTCGAACTTGGGCGTGAGCAGCACCGCCGCGTTGCGGTCGAAGCGGATGAGCGAGCCGTCGGTGCGGCGCACGCCCTTCGCGGTGCGCACCACTACGGCGTCGTAGATCTCGCCCTTCTTCACCCGGCCGCGCGGCGCCGCGTCCTTGACGCTCACCTTGATGAGGTCGCCGATCGACGCATAGCGGCGCTTCCCGGTGTTATCGGCGACGTCCAGTACGGTCTGCATCTGAATCATTGGCTATTTTCTCCATCCAACTTGCCGATCCTCGCTTCGGACCGGCAGTCTTGGACCCCGTCGTAAGGGGGACCGCGATTCTAACTCAAACCGCCTTCGACTTCTCCACCAGGCGGGTCACTTTCCACGACTTGGTGCGCGAGATCGGCCGGCACTCGGCGATCTCGACCAGATCGCCCTCGCCGAACTGCCCTTCCTCGACGTGGGCGTGGTATTTCTGCGAGCGCGTGAGGGTCTTGCCCATCAGCGGATCGCGCACGCGGCGCTCGACCTTAACCACCACCGTCTTCTGCATCTTGTTGCTCGTCACCCGTCCTACCAGCCTGCGCTGGTTCTTGGCCGGGGCCGCGACAGCTTGTTCGGTCATTTCGCTTTTTCCTTCATGATGGTTCGCACGCGCGCGATATCCCGGCGCACCTTCTTTAGCTGGCTGGTGTTGGAGAGCTGCTGGGTGGCAACCTGCATGCGCAGGCCGAACTGCGCGCGCAGCAGCGCCTCCAGCTCCTTGGTCAGTTCGTCGGCATTCTTGCCGCGCATTTCACTGGCTTTCATGACTTAGCCTCCGAGCATCCGCTGCACGACGACGGTGCGGAACGGCAGCTTGGCCGAGGCGAGCGCGAACGCTTCCTTGGCGATGGCCTCGGGCACGCCGTCCATCCGGGCTGGATCTCGCACACGAAGTACTCCGGGTTGCCCTTGCCGTTGCCCATGCGCACCTCGGCGGGCTTCTGCGAGATTGGCTTGTCCGGAAACACGCGGATCCAGATGCGGCCGCCGCGCTTGATGTGGCGCGACATCGCCCGGCGAGCAGCTTCCAGCTGCCTCGCCGTCAGGCGACCTCTTGTCGTCGCCTTGAGGCCGTATTCGCCGAAGGACACCTTGGCGCCGCGCGTGGCGACGCCTTTGTTGCGGCCCTTCTGCTGCTTGCGGTATTTCGTTCGTGCGGGTTGGAGCATGGCTGTCCCGTGTGGGGTCTATTCCTTTTTCTCGCCTTCGTCCTTGACGATCTTCTTCGCCTTCTTCACCGTGGTCTTGGGCGCGGGGGCGGCGGCGGCACCGTCGGGCTTCCTGGGCGCGGCCTTCCTTTCGCCCTCGGGGCGCGGCCGCGCGGGGCCACGCCTGGCGCCTGCACGAGGTGCGGGTTTCTTCGCGCGCTTCGGCTCGGCCGGCGCCTCGGGCTGCGCTGCGGCGAGCGGCGCGGTGGCGGGCGCCATGCCCGCCTGCGCGGCCTCGCCCTTGGGCATCACTTCGCCCTTGTAAACCCAGACCTTGATGCCGATCACGCCGTAGTTGGTCTTCGCCTCGCCAAGGCCGTAGTCGATGTCGGCGCGCAACGTATGCAGCGGCACGCGCCCTTCGCGGTACCACTCGGTGCGGGCGATCTCGATGCCGTTCAGGCGGCCGGCGCTCATGATCTTGATGCCCTGCGCGCCCAGGCGCATCGCGTTCTGCATCGCGCGCTTCATGGCGCGGCGGAACATGATGCGCTTCTCGAGCTGCTGCGCGATCGAGTCGGCAATGAGCTGCGCGTCGATCTCGGGCTTCCTGATCTCCTCGATATTGACGTGCACCTGGTTGACGCCCATCAGGCGGCGCAGCTCGGCCTTGAGCGACTCGATCTCCTCGCCCTTCTTGCCGATCACCACGCCCGGACGCGCCGAGAAGATGGTGATGCGCGCGTCCTTCGCCGGGCGCTCGATCAGCACCCGCCCGACCGAAGCGTGCGCGAGCTTGCGCTTGAGGAAGGCGCGCACCTTGATGTCTTCGGCGAGCATCGCCGCGAAGTTGCGGCTGCTGGCGTACCAGCGCGAGCTCCAGTTGCGGTTGACCGCGAGCCTGAAGCCGACAGGATTGATCTTTTGACCCATCAGTCACCCACCGTGATGTAGATATGGCAGCTGTGCTTCTGCACCTTGAAGCCGCGGCCCTTGGCGCGCGGGTGAAAGCGTTTCTGGAACATGCCGCGCTCGACGAAGATCGTCTTCACCTTGAGCGCGTCGATGTCGGCGCCGTCGTTGTGCTCGGCATTGGCGATCGCCGACTCGAGCAGCTTGCGCAGGAGCGCCGCGCCTTTTTTCGGGGTGAAGGCGAGGATGTTCATCGCCTGGTCGACCGGCTTGCCGCGGATCATGTCGGCGACCAGCCGCCCTTTCTGGGCGGAAAGCCGCGCGCCGCGCAGGATGGCTTTCGTTTCCATCATTTCTTCCCTGCCGGGGCGGCGGGCGCGGCACCCGGGGCGCCCGCTGCAGGCGCTGCCGGCGCGGCACCCGGGCCGGTGGTGCCCGGCGCCGGCCTGCGGTCGCCGCCGACCGCCTCTTCGGTGCGCTTGCCGACCGCGGAGTGGCTCTTGAAGATGCGCGTCAGCGCGAACTCGCCGAGCTTGTGGCCGACCATGTTCTCCGTGACGTAGACGGGAACGTGCTGCTTGCCGTTGTGCACGGCGAGCGTCAGCCCGACGAAGTCCGGGATGATGGTCGAGCGGCGCGACCAGGTCTTGATCGGGCGCTTGTCGCTGCCAGCGCGCGCCTTCTCGACCTTGGCCATCAGGTGGTGGTCGACGAACGGACCCTTTTTGATTGAGCGAGACATGATTACTTCACCCTTCTATCGCGGACGATCATCACCTGCGTGCGCTTGTTGCGCCGGGTCTTGAACCCCTTGCTCTGCACGCCCCACGGCGACACCGGCGGCTGCGCCGCGGCGGTGCGGCCCTCGCCGCCACCGTGCGGATGGTCGATCGGGTTCATCGCCACGCCACGCACCGTGGGACGCACGCCGCGCCAGCGGACGCGGCCGGCCTTGCCGATCGATTCCAGGTTGTGCTCGGCGTTGCCGGTCTCGCCGATGGTGGCGCGGCAATCGATGTGCACCTTGCGGATCTCGCCCGAGCGCAGCCGCAGCTGCGCATAGGAACCCTCGCGCGCGAGCACCTGCACGCCCGCGCCCGCCGAGCGCGCGAGCTGCGCGCCCTTGCCGGGCATCATCTCCACGCAGTGAACGATCGTGCCCACCGGGATATTGCGCAGCGGCAGCGTGTTGCCGGGCTTGATCGGCGCCTCGGCGCCGGACATGAGCTGGGTGCCGACCGTGACGCCCTTGGGCGCGATCACGTAACGGCGCTCGCCGTCGGCGTACTTGAGCAGCGCCAGATGCGCGCTGCGGTTCGGGTCGTGCTCGAGGCGCTCGACGGTGGCCGGGATGCCGTCCTTCTGCCGCTGCCAGTCGATCAGCCGATAGTGGTGCTTGTGGCCGCCGCCCTGGTGGCGCGTGGTGATGCGGCCGTAGTTGTTGCGGCCCGAGCCGCGGCGCTGCGCCGAGATGAGCGGCCAGTACGGCTCTCCCTTGTGCAGTTCCGGCGTGACGACCTTGACCAGCGCACGCCGGCCCGGCGAAGTGGGTTTGACCTTGACGAGTGGCATCGCTTACTCCGCCGCCGCGAAATTGATTTCCTGGCCTTCGGCGAGGCACACGTAGGCCTTCTTCCAGCTGCGCTTGCGGCCGATGGTGCGGCCGAAGCGCCGCGTCTTGCCGTGCACGTTCGACACGTTCACCGAGTCGACCTTGGTCTTGAACATCAGCTCCACCGCGGCCTTGATCTGCGGCTTGGTCGCGTGGTCGGCGACGCGGAACACGTATTGCCGGTTCTTGTCGGCGACGAAGGTGCTCTTCTCCGACACCACCGGGGCGAGCACCACCGTCATGAGTTGCGCGGCGTTGAAACGCCGGCCGGCCGGGGCGGGCGCATCGGCCTTCTTGCCTTCGGCCGGCTTCCTGGCGTCGTTCGGCTTCTTCTCGTCGCTCATTTGTACATCTCCTCGAGCTTCGCCAGCGCCGCGCGCGTCAGCAGCACCTTCGGATAGCGCACCAGCGCCACGGGATTGGCGTTGCGCACCGACATGATCTCGACGTTGTCGAGGTTGCGCGACGACAAGCGCAGGTTCTGGTCGACCTCGTCGGTGAGAACGAGCACGCCCTCGTACCCCATCGACTTGACCTTCTGCGCGAGCAGCTTGGTCTTGGGCTGGTCGACGGCGAAGGTCTCCACCACGCGGATGCGATCTTCGCGCGCGAGCTGCGAGAGGATCGAGGCGATCCCGGCGCGGTACATCTTGCGGTTCACCTTGTGCGAGAAGTTCTCGTCGGGCGAGTTGGGAAAGATCTTGCCGCCGCCGCGCCACAGCGGGCTCGAGGTCATGCCGGCGCGGGCGCGGCCGGTGCCTTTCTGCCGCCAGGGCTTCTTCGTCGAGTGGTTCACCGCGCCGCGATCCTTCTGCGCGCGCGAGCCGATGCGCGCGTTCGCCTGGAAGGCGACCACGATCTGGTGCACCAGGGCCTCGTTGAAGTCGCGCCCGAACAGCGCGTCCGAGGCCTTGAAGGTGCCGGTCGCGCCTTTCTCGTCGATGGTCTTGAGCTCCATGGCGTGCGATCAGCTCTTCGCCGGCGCGGGCTTCGCCGCGGGCTTGGCTTCGGGTTTTGCCGCCGGTTTTGCCTCGGGCCTGGCCTTCGGCGCCGCTTGCGCCTGGGCCTTGGGCTGCTGCTTCACCGTCGGCTTGGCGATCTTCACCGCGGGACGGACGATCACGTCGCCGCCGTTCGAGCCGGGCACCGAGCCCTTCACGAGCAGCAGCTGCCGCTCGGCGTCGACGCGCACCACCTCGAGATTGGAAATCGTGCGGCGCGCGCTGCCCAGATGCCCGGGCATGCGCTTGCCCGGGAAGACGCGCCCGGGAGACTGGTTCTGGCCGGTGGAGCCCGGCACCCGGTGCGAGACCGAGTTGCCATGGGAAGCGTTCTGCCCGCCGAAGTGATAGCGCTTGATGACGCCGGCGAATCCCTTGCCGATCGTGACGCCCTGTACGTCGACCTTCTGGCCGACCTTGAAGATCTCCACGCCCACCTTGGCGCCCGGCTTGAGCTCGGCGAGCTCTTCCGCCTTGGCGCGGAACTCGCGCAGCACGTGGCCCGCCTCGACGCCAGCCTTCGCCAGGTGGCCGGCGAGCGGCTTGACGATCCGGCTCGCGCGGCGCTTGCCGAACGCCAGCTGCACCGCGGCATAGCCGTCCTTGTCGGCGGTCTTGATTTGCGTGACGCGGTTGTCGGAGACGTCGAGCACGGTCACCGGCTGCGTTACGCCGTCGTCGGTGAAGATGCGCGTCATGCCGACCTTGCGGCCGACCAGTCCAATCGTCATACGTCCCTC
>WNFL01139696.1_pt1 | contig 28192 bp, 29 predicted proteins | sample 5400361 | NCBI WGS metagenome assembly WNFL01 (sample SAMN13153351, study PRJNA577476) | soil metagenome | isolation source: 40 cm soil on Douglas fir-dominated hillslope | place: USA:California | collected 2013-09-17
GTTCTGCTCCATGACGCGGTCGAACTCGCCGGGCGGGTAGTGCTTGCTGCCCTTGAACATCATGTGCTCGAAGAAGTGGGAGAGCCCGGTGATGCCCGGACGCTCGTTCCGGCTCCCGACGTGGAACCAGTTGTAGACGACCACGTTCGGGATGTCGTGGTCCGGCCAGACCAGGATCTTCATCCCATTACCCAGGATGCGGACGTGGATCTCGCTCGCGGACGCGCGCGTGGCGGCGGCCCAGGCGGGCCCGGCCAGGAGCCCGAGCGCCAGAGCCAGGCCTACGATGATTCTCGGTCGATGCCTCAAGCGTCCCCCATGAACCCAACCGGCTTGGACTGCGGCGGAGCGGATTGTACGCGTCCCGGCGGGATAATGGAACTCGCGGGCCCACCGGCGGAGTAGTGTGGAAGGAACGAGGAATTTGGCGCGAAACACGGCTGGAACAGGAGCTCACGATGCCCAAGATGCACGAAGTCGAATACAAGGTGCTCGGCGACGACCTCCAGTTCGTGGAGATCGAGCTCGATCCCGGCGAAGCGGCGGTGGCCGAAGCGGGCGCCATGATGTACCTCGAGGACGGGATCGATATGACCACGATCTTCGGGGACGGCTCCCAGGTGAAGGGCGATTTCCTGGACAAGCTCGTGGGCGCGGGCAAGCGCCTGCTCACCGGCGAGTCGCTCTTCATGACCGTCTTCCAGAACACTTCCTCCGTCATCCGGAAGGCCGCGTTCGCGGCGCCGTATCCGGGAAAGATCCAGGCCATGAACCTCTCGGAGCTGGGTGGCGAGCTGATCGCGCAGAAGGAGTCGTTCCTGGTCGCGGCGAAGGGCGTCTCGATCGGGATCGCGTTCCAGAAGCGCTTCGGCGTCGGTCTCTTCGGCGGCGAGGGATTCATCATGGAGCGGCTGCAGGGCGACGGCATGGCGTTCGTCCACGCCGGCGGCACGCTGGTGGAGCGCACCCTCGCGGCCGGCGAAAACCTGCGCGTCGACACCGGATGCCTCGTGGCGCTTCAGCCCTCGGTCGCCTACGACATCCAGTTCGTGGGCGGCCTGAAGAGCGCGCTCTTCGGCGGCGAGGGCCTCTTCTTCGCCACCCTCAAGGGTCCGGGACGGATCTGGCTCCAGTCGCTGCCGTTCAGCCGGCTCGCCAGCCGGATTTACGCAGCCGCGCCCCAGACCGGCGGACGCCGGCGCGACGAGGGATCGATCCTCGGCGGCCTCGGGAATCTACTGGACGGCGACGGGCGCTAGGCCCCTTCCGCTTCCCGGTACCACCACGCTCCGACGAGCGTGCCCAGCGCGCAGGCCACCACGCGCTCCGCGGCCCACATGAACGGAAGGTAGCGCCCCGAGAGACCCCAGGCCGCCTGGGCCAGGTTATCTGGTAATGCGGACAGGAAGCCGACCACGATTCCCACCGTGATCGCGGTCGTGGGTCCGGGGCCGAAGCGCGGACGCACCGCGGCGTAGAGCCAGACCAGCTCCAATCCCAGCAGGAACATCGCGATCATCCAGGCCGGGTAGAACGGGAAGCGTGGCGTGAGGAGGAACTTCCCCGCCTGCCGGGCCGCCGCGTACTTGTGGCCCAGGATCAGCGCGTTGTTCAGGATGCTGATGACGTTGATGACCAGCCCGGCGAGGAGGCCGCCCTGGATCACGCGACCGGTGTTGATCTTGGCCACCGTTTCACCTCCGTGCGTGGTTCTGTTCCGGGCGGCAGGGGCGCCGCCCGCCGGGGGAAATTACCCTGTCACGCCACGGATTTACAACAACTTACCCAGGATCTGCCACGACACCTCTCGCCCGCTCGGAGGTTCTAACCATAGGGGCCGGACTGCCGATACATGGGCGACAGGAGGGGTCATGAACGAACGAGTGAAGTTCCAGTCGCGTCTGGTGGTGGGGGTTCTGATGTTGGCAATTTCCGCGCTCTCCTGCGCGGGACCCGAAAAACTGACGAAGCAGAGCGAGAAGGCCTACAGCGAAGGGAATCTCGAGAAGGCCTACCAGAAGGCCGCCCGGGCGCTCCGGAAGGAGCCGACCAACCGGCACGCGCGCGCCGCGATGACGCAGGCGGCCGCCCAGCTCATGAACGAGCGCGAGACCGAGATCCGCGGCATGGCCGCGCGGGACACGGTGGCCGCGGCGAAGCGCTCGCTGGATCTGGACTCCTTCCGCGCGGAGCTCATGGGGTACCGCGTGATCCTTCCGCCCGATCCTGATTTCGACCGCGACGAGGCGATGATCCGGACGGGAGCCGCGCGTCTCACGTACGATGAAGCTGTGGACGCCCTCGAGTCCGGCGCGCCCAAGCGCGCGTACGACGGCTTCCAGCTGGCGAAGGAATTCCATCCGCACTACCGCGACGTGGCACGCCGGATCGATCAGGCCTACGACGAGGCGCTTCCACGCGTGGCCTTCCTTCCCTTCGCGAACGAGACCGACCTGCCGCAGCTGAGCAAGGAGTTCTCCGACCGTGCCTACGCCGAGATCGCCCGGCGCGTCTCCGGCAACGGGTTCCGGTTCACGGAGCTGACCCCGCGCGAGCGCGTGTACCAGTCGGTGCCGATGGCCGCGATGGATCATCTCGGCCCGCGCAAGGCGGCCCGGATCGGCAAGGACCTGGGCGTGGATCGGGTGATCGTGGGCCGGTTCTTCGGCCTTCGGACGAAGACCAACCTGAGCGCGTTCCCCCAGGCAATCTTCTACAAGACCGTGGAGAAGGACGACAAGGGCGTGAGCCATGATCGGTACACGGAGCGCGTGATGGTCGTGCTCAACCGCGACCGCGACCTCACGGTCGGATACGAATACAGCATCGTGGACGTGCACGACGGGTCCGCCATCGGGGGCAACACGGGCACGATCCACGCGGCAGCGCACGCGATCCTCGCGTCGGCCTCGATCGGAGGCGGGAATCCGGACGACTACGTCCTTCTGTCCCCCGACATGGAGCAGCGGGATCCGGACGGCGCCAAGCGCGTGCGGTCGGAGTGGCAGGATCGTTGCGGCGACTGGAAGCTGAGCGAGATCATCGCCCGCTCACGCCGCGAGAGCCGGGGCTACGAGTCGCGCTATGGCAACGACTGGGTGTTGCGCTCCAACGGAGTCGCCGTCTTCCTCGGGGAGCTGCCGTCTGAGGAGGAGCTGGTGAAGTATGCGTACGGTCAGGTCTGGGAGCCGCTGGCCGACACGCTGCACGACATCGATCAGGCGGAGCCGGGCGCGTACGCGCACCCCTAGGGTTACGTCGCGCAGCGCAACCCGTCGACGACGCAGGTGTGACAGGCGGGCCAGTGGAGCTGGATCGCGCGGGCGGCTTCACGGAGCGAGGTTCCCAGGTAGGCGTCGGGGCGTTCGACCAGGATGGGACAGGTCGCGACGCCCCGCGCGCTGACCGTCCGGCTGGTCCCGCAGATCAGGGTCTCCTCCACTTCAGGTGCGAGGGGTTCCTCCCCCAGCCGCTCGCGCTCGAGATACCCGCGCGTCCGTCCTTCCTCTCTTCCGAGGCGCAAGAGCGGCATGAATTTCACGCGGGGCCGCGCGAGCCCGATCCCTCTCAGGAATTCCGTGAACGCCACGCGTGCGTCCAAGGTCCGGAGCGAATCCTCGTGCTCCACGACCGTCACGACCGGCGAGACGTCCGCGCGGGCGAGGCGCCGCAGCGCTTCCACCACGCCCCGGTACACCCCGCGCCCCCGCACGCGATCGTTCGTCTCCTCGGTCGCCCCGTCCAGGCTGACGCGTACGTCCAGTGAGTAGCGGCTCCGCGCGAACCGGCCGCCGATCCACGCCGCCATCGCATCGTCGATCAGGAGCGCGTTGGTGAGGATCGTGAGCGGCATCCGCTCGAGCGCGAAATCGATCAGGTTACGTATCTCCGGGTGGAGGAACGGCTCTCCCCCGGTGAAGTAGGCATCCCGCGCGCCCAGCTCGACCGCCTCGATCAGCGCGCCCTCCACCTGCGCGCGGCTCATGGACGGCAGCGACGTGCTCTTCGGGCCCGCGCTCACGAAGCAATGGCGGCAGGCGATGTTGCAGAGCGTGCCGGTGATCTGGATCCAGACCGTGTCCAGCGAGCGGAAGGGAACGAGGGGGCCTTGGCTCATACCGGGCCCTCACGCATGATCACGGGCGACGCGGGAAGAAGATCCAGCTTCAGGGTCTTCCCTTTCCGGTCCACCTGCCCGAACTGCAGCACGCCGGTCGGGCACATCTGCACGCACGCCGAGCATCGCACGCATTCGGGATCCTGCATCGGCTTTCCCTTGTTGGCGAAATTCATCACGTCGATTCCCTGGTGGCAGACCGACGTGCACACGTTACAGGAGATGCACTTCTTCTTGTCCGCGAGGATCGCGAAGCGGCTGAAGCGCGCCACGATGTGCATGTACGCCGCCAGCGGGCAGAAGAAGCGGCACCAGACGCGCCCCGAGAACCAGAAGTAGAGCCCGTAACCCAGGACCCCCGCCAGGAACACGTCGACCCACCACTTGTAGTGCTCCTTGAAGACCGGGTCGAAGACGGAGTCGATCCAGTTTCCGTCCGGGAGCATCCAGCCCACGATGCGGAGGATCAGGATCAGGACCGCGATCAGGAGAACCGCCTGCCCCGCCATGTTCAGGCGGTTCCAGAACGGTCCGTGCGGCATCTTGTGCCGCTGCGTGTCGCCCAGCGTCTCCGCGAGCGCGCCGCAGGAGCAGATCCAGCCGCAATAGACGCCCTTTCCGAAAAAGTAGATGCCGAGCGGGATCAGGACCAGGGTCTGCACCACGCTGATCCCGATCCACCACCACAGCGGATGCGGCGTGAAGACGTTGTAGACGTTGAGCGGCCACGCCAGGATGAACCCGTACGCGCGCCAGAATTCCCTGCCGTGGCCGTACGTCACGACCGGGAAGAGCGCGTCCAGGAGCCCCCGCGGCAGGAGCCCGTGATAGGCGAGCTGCGGCAGGATGATCTCGGGCAGGAGGAAGAGCGGGATCACCTGGACCAGCATGAGCGTGAGGGTCTGCGTCGTGACGTAGGGGGTGCGTCTGCGGCGGATTCGCTTCCAGCCGAAGATCACGATGACGGTCGAGTAGACGAGCGTGTACCAGAACGCGGGGCCCGACGCGCTGATCGCGATCGTGCCGATCAAGGTCGAGGGCCTCCGCGCGTCCGCCGCGACGGCGCCGCCGACCCGGTGCAGGAGGTCGGGCAGGTTGAACGGGAACCAGTGATTCGCCGCCCAGAGCGCGGACGCAGCGCCTCCCGATTTCCAGTTGTAGAGCCAGCAGCAGAAGAGAAGGAACAACGAGAGCGCGACCCACTGGCGAGCGCGCATCTCGCCTGAGATCCGGAGTCCGGAGCGCCTCAGGAAATCCAGCGGCGCCTCGCGGCCGATCATGGTGAAGACCACGTCGTTCGGGATCGTATCCTCGTGGCCGTTCGACAGCACCACCTCGCGCGGCCGGATCTCGCGCACGCGTGATTCCATGCGAAGGCTCACCGCGCCTTCCGATGCCAGACGCTGGACCTGGGCCACGTTCTCCGGTTTCGGCCGCGAGAATTCCTTCCCCCGATAGGAGAGCGTGACCCGGGCACGGGCCCTGGCCAGCGCGATCGCGGTCTCGAGGGCCGTGTCCCCGCCCCCGACGACCAGCGTGTCCATCCCTTCGAAGTCGGCGGGGTCGTGGAGGCGGTTGTAGACCTTGTCCAGGTCCTCGCCCGGGACGCCCAGCATGCGGTACTCGCCGCTGCGCCCGATCGCGATCAGCACGCGCCGCGCGCGGAGCGGAAGGCCGCCGTTCTCGAAATGAAGGTGGAGGATCTCGCCCTGTCGCTCCACCCGCTCGACGCGCTCGATCCGCGGGCGGATCCCCGCGCGCGCCGCCTGCTCGCGAAGCTCCGCGACCAGGTCCTCCTTCACGTTCGCGCGCACTTGAAGATCGCCCGACGGCACCATCGCGCGCGGATACGTGTAGATGGGCTTCTGCTTCGGGAAATTCACGATCGTGACGAAGGGCTCGGCTCCTTCCAGCACCTCGAATCGAAGCCCGCGTTTCTTCGCTTCCACCGCCGCGGCCATGCCCGACACGCCCCCCCCGACGATCGCGAGATCCAGGACGTCGGGATCTCCGGAGGGAGTCACGGAAGAAACCGCGCGCGCGCCGGAATCGAGGGCGATCTTCAACAGGGGAACCCCGGTCAGGTCTCCGGCGATGAAGACGCCGGGCACGTGCGTGGATCCGTCGTGCCGGACTTCCGGAAGCTTCTCCACGGTGCCGGCCGGCCACCGGGTGTGGAGCCATCGGGTGTAACGCGCGATCCAGTGGAGCATCGATCCCTCGATCCAAAAAGAAAGGCCCGTGGAGAGACTGTAGGCTTCCGCCCCTCCACGGGCCACAACGAAACGACTGCGATCGGGAGGCTACTTGCCGGTGTTCTCCTTCGTCTCCTCCGTCTTGGTCTCCTTCGCCTCCTCGGTCTTGCTTCCCTCGGGAGCGGTTCCCATCTTGGTCTCCTGCTTCGCGATCACGTGCCCGCGAACCTTCCGGTACTCGGCCTTGGTGAGGATCTTCTTCGTGCTCAGCTCGGCCTTGGACTTGTAGGGACGGCCGTCGATGATCTTCTGGGCGAGCTCATCCGTGAGCCCGAGCTTCATGAGATCATCCTTGCTGGCGCTGTTGATGTCCACGGCGGGCATCTTCGGCGCCTTCTTGCTGGCCGCGGCCAGGTGCGTCTTGCTGTGGCTCACGGCCGTGGACTTGGCCGCGGTGGTCGTCGTCGCAAACGCAGCGACCGGAAGCAGGATCGCGAACGCGACGGCCGACAGGGTGTGAAGCTTGGACGAGCGGATCATGGATTTTCTCCCTCAGGAGGGCATTCCGATGCACACCACCGCGCCCTCCATGCGGCCGGCGTGGGGACCAAGGCTCATGAGCCGGTCCCTGGACTCTGGGAACACAACGAAACGTCCCGGGCGTGCGTCGACCGGAGCGGACAGACTCCGGGCTAAGCTGGGACGATGTACCTGGGTTTTGTTCGGGTGTGGCGTCGAGGACGCGATGATGCCGAGGTGGAGCGAGGGGGATAGAGCGTTCCGAGGGGGAGCCCGCGGGGGCCCCCGGCCTCGATTCAACGAAGGAACGCCCGCGGCGGGCTCATCGGAACCACCGGCGCCGAGGCGTCCCGCTCCCGGGGATGCCACGATGCCGGCCAGAATGGCCGCGGAGCCATGTCCGGACATGCGATTCCGCGCGTGCGAGCGTTCGTGGGAAGGGGGCCTCAGGGCCGCGTGCCGCGGGGCGGCCTGCCTGCGAACCGGCTGTGGGGGGGACGCTCCCGCCGCCGCACTCTCTGGAAGGCGCGCGCTGAGCTGAGCTTTCTCGGCAAAGTGACGCCGATGGTGCCTGCGCCCGTGCCGCGATCGGGCCGCGTGCGTTGCGGTGGCCGATGCGCCCGCTACCGAGCGCCGCGGGGAGACGGCGGCTCGGAGGGGCGCCGGGGGGGAGGATTCCGGCGTGGAAGCCTTGGCCATGCCCGCGAATGCGAGCATCGCCGAGGCGACCATGGTCGCGATGAACAGCTTTTGTTTCACAGGCGCTCCGGCTCCTTGGCCCCGGCCCATCCAGGGCCTATCCCCTGCAGCAATCCTACCCCATTTCGGGTCGGCGGGTTCCACGCGACTAACCGATTACGTTGCAACTCTTTGCTTCCGGAAATAGGCGCGGATCCCGCCCGCGGACTGGGCCCGCACCAGAGCGAGCGCGATCCGGGGCAGGGCCATTGGATCCGCGTAGACAAGATAGCGGTCCTCGAATGCAGGGCAAAACTTTTCCTTCCAGCGGAAGAGCCCCTCGAACTCGTAGAAGCGGGCCAGATGCTGCATCAGAAAGGCGCGCGCCCGCTCGGGGCTTTTCTCGACCGCGGGATCCCCCTCCGCGTTCCCCTCCGAGCCTTCCACCTTGGCGAGCGCGGACAAGGAGAGCGAGAGGAGCGCGTCCCCGCGAAGCCTTGCGTCCTCGACCGACTTCGCGACCAGAAACTCCATCACGCCGGGCGGCGCGTCGGCGCGGCGCCTCATTAGATCTAGCGCCCATCCGCGACGGGCCCAAACGGGCACCCAGGTGAGGAACGCCTCCGCGCGATTCCGCGCGCCGTCCCACGCGACCGCGACCCACTCGCGCGACAAGCGGTGCGGGTCGAAACGCCCCATGACGAACCCGCGCTCCTCCACGTGCGCCGAGGCCAGCCATTCGTTCGAGACCTGGCGAAGCTGCTCGGCCAGCCCTCCCGCACTCCCTTCCTCGAAGGGGTGGATTCCGGGGACGAAGTGGCGGACGGTGAGCCCCGCGGTCTCGAGCTTCCGCGTTGCGCGCCGCACGTCCCCCATCGCCGACCCCTCCAGCGTGAAGCGGTCGGTCCAGAGGATCGCGTCCTCGCCGATGTGAAGCGAGCGCCAGCCCAGGGATTCGTAAAGAGGCAGGCGCTCCGGACGTGCCTGGAAAAAGGCGAAAGTCCAGTCGTGCTCCAGGCAGTGCTCCGCGAACCCCTGGAGCAAGGGCCGAAGCTCCTCCTCGGGACCGATGGGATCGCCGATCGTGAGCAGGGTGTCCGACTCGAACCGGTACGCAATCACCGCGCGCCCGTTCGCGCTGAAGAAATAGTCGGTCAGCGGCGCGAGGGCGAAGGCGGCCACGGAGGAGTCTGCGTGGGCGCGAAGAAGCGACTCGACCCGCGCGGATTCGAGCCGGTGCCGGCCGCGGTGGCGCACCGGCTTCAGCGCCAGGAGCCCGATCAGCACCACGAACGTGAACGCGATCACGTTGAGCGAATTGAGAAACCAGTGAACCACGCGCTGGGCATGAGGTCCCAGCTGGTGCGGAAGCACCAGCGTTTCATGACCGATCCCGAAGAGCCGGTAGGCGCTCTCGGCCACGGCGCGCAGCAGCGAGCCGCCGCCGCCGTACGTGGCCTCGAGGATCCAGCAACCCGCCACGGCGTAGATGGCGAGGCCCAGGGCCGCGAAGAGCGCGCGGGATCGGAGCGCGGTCAGCGTCAGCTCGCGGCTCTTCACCCGAAACGCGTCGCCGCTCACGCCCAGCGCGAAGAGCAGCGCGGTGGCCGCGGTGGCCTCCTCGAAATCGAACGCCTTGAGCATGTTCACGGGCACCGAGACGGCGCAGAGGAACATGGCGGCCACGAACGCGCGGCGCTTCCCGCGGCGAAGCCCCCATGCCGTGAGCAGGAGCAGGACGCCGGCGAGCAGCGTGAACGTGCGGCTGGCGTCGAGGACGGTGGTGGGCACGATGCGGCGCAGCGCGACGAGCCGTTGCGGCGGGGAGAGAAGGTTGATCCCGCCCTGCGCCGCCACGGCCAGGGACAGCACGACCCGCCGCGCCTGGCTCTTATTCCCCCGCGTAGCGAACCACCAGAAGCGTGATGTCGTCGAACTGCGGAAGGTCGGCGGAGAAAGTGCGCACCTTCGCGAGCACGTGCTCGATCAATTCCTGGGGCTCCATGCCGCAGGCGCCGCCCAGGCACTCGAGCAGCCGCTCGTCACCGAATGCCTCGTCGTTGGTGCCCGCCGCGTCGCTCACGCCGTCGCTGTAGAGCACCAGCGTGTCGCCGGCGCGGAGCGGGGTCTCCTCCTCGCCGTAGGTCGCGTCGGTGAACGGTCCGAGCGGCAGCCCGCCCACTTCCAGCTTCCGCACCGAGCCGTCCCGGCTGAGGAGAAACGGGGGGTTGTTCCCCGCGTTGCAGGAAACGAGCGACCCGTCCGGCGAGAGCACGGCGTAGAACGCGGTGGCGAATCGCCCTTCGACGATTCGCCGGCTCAAGACACGATTGACCCGCTCGATGGTGCGGGCGGGTTGCCCGTCCGCCACGTTGGAGGTGAAGATCCCTTGCACCATGGCGGCGAGGAGTGCCGCCGGCGGCCCCTTCCCCGCCACGTCACCCAGCACGAACCCCAGCCGTCCTCCGGGAAGGTCGAAGTAGTCGAAGAAGTCGCCGCCGATCGTGCGGCAGGCGATCGCGGCGCCGGCGGCCGCGAAGGCTCGCGCCACGTGCGGCTGTCCCGGCTGGAGCGCGCGCTGGATCTCGCCCGCGATCCGCAGCTCCTGCTCCTCCTTCGCGTTCGCCTCGGCCTCAGCGCGGATGCGATCGGCGTACCGACGCTGGTATCGGATCGCGGAGACCCAGCCCAGAAAGAGCGCGCAGAAAAGGAGCGTGAACAAGAGGAAGATCGCGATTCCGTGGGCCGAGAAGAACTGCCCGTGCGCGAGCGTCCTGTCCAAGAGCAAGCCCGCGAGGATCGATCCCACGATCGCGGCCAGCGCGAAGCTCCCGGTCTCCACCACGATCAGCGAGCGTCCCTCGGGGCGCGTCGCACGCAGAATCCGAGGCAGCACCCAGCGGCGGTTCACGAGGATCATGATGGAGATGATGTAGGCGAAGATGGCCGAGACCAGGTAATAGTCGCGGAACGTGCGAAGTCCCTTGCCGAAGAGCACGTTGAAGAAGATGGCGAAAGGGAGCGCCAGGACGGCCTGACGCACGACGAGCCTCAAGAGCTGCCGCCCCAGGGAGGGGGCCGGCTTCACATCGTCCGGCGTCACGTCTCCAGAACCTTCTCGAAGAACATCGCGCCCGGGACCGGATTCGAGCGGTAGGGCTCGATGGGCTTGAATCCCAGCGAGCGATAGAGCGCCACCGCCTCGATCATGGCGGGCACGGTGTCGAGCCGCATCTTCTTGTAGCCCTTGGCGCGCGCTTCCTCGACCACGGCCTCGGCCAGGCGACGCCCCAGGGCGCGTCCCCGGAATCGCGACCGCACGAAGAGGCGTTTCATCTCACAGATCCCGTCCCCCATGGGACGAAGCGCGACGCAGCCCAGCACGGAGTCCCCGTCGAACGCGAAGAGGATCGCGCCTTTCGGCGGAGCGTAGTCGCCGGGCAGCCCCTTCAGCTCCTTCTGGAAGTCCTGGAAGGAGAGATCGAATCCCAGCGTGGAGGCGTACTCCTCGAAGAGCGATCGCGCGACCAGGGCGTCTTCCGGCGTCGCGGCGGGACGGACCTGGTCCAGCGGCGTTTCGGCCAGGACCAGCCGCGCCGTCTTCCCGATCCCGCCGTAGCGCTCCTCGTACTCGCGCTTCAGCGCGACCCCGGGGCCCGTGCGGTACGCCTCGTAATCTTGAGGGGAGCTGAGCTCGTAGATCGTGGCGTACTGCGGACGGAATCTGAGATCCCCCGAGCTCTCCCCCACGCGGAATTTGCGCACGCTCTTCATCTGCGGCGCCGCCATCACGTGCGGGATGTGCACCCGGTTGTGCCAGTCGTTCCACTCGACAAGCATCTCCTCGGGCACCCAGGTGTAGACGACGTAGCGCACCACGCCGCGCGGTCCATCGCTCTTTCTCCGATCCAATGCTTCTCCGGTTTGAGTGGGTGGAACCGGTGGGTTACGAAGCGATCAGAATAGCAGATTCGGCCTAGATCCCCAGCCAGTAGGTCGCCTTCACCGCCACGATGTTCTCCGGCCCGTTCTTCAAGAGGGCTCGGAAGTCGCGCGAGAAGTCGAAGTCTCCGAACGGCTGCGTCTCGCCGCGGTTCTGCTGCCACACGAAGAAGAGGGTCGAGCCGGGGCGATATTCCCAGCGCAGGACCGCATTCCCGAGCAGAGAGCGGAAGTTGAAGTCGGGATTCCCGACGGCGAAGGGCGCCGCCGGCCCCGCGCCGTCGGGATCGATCTGGTAGGTGCCGTCCGGGTCGCGCGTGACGGTGCCGGCCTGCTTGCCGTAGACGTCGAACTCGTACGTGCGCGGCGCGCGCAATTCCTTGATGTCCTTGTAGAGCCCCGAGACCACGAAGGGCTGGAGGTAGAGCTGGAGGCTCATCTTGGGCGTGAACGTCCAGTTGAGCCGCGTGTCCAGCGACACCGATGTCTGGTTCAGCGTGCCGAAGACGTACCGGGCGTCGAAGGTGCGCGTGGCCGTGGGGTCGTCCACCGTCGCCACGTACTGCGCCATGTCGCGCGTCTTGTTGATCGTGGGCGAGACCTGCACGAAAACCGACGGAGACGGGTGGATCGAAACCACCGGGGTGTAGGCCTGGGAATGCCCGCCGGCGTCGTTCCACGTGTAGTTGGCCTGCCCGTTGAACTGGAGGTTCTTCCGCGTGTCCGATCCGATCGTGAGATTCCAGCGCGCTCCGTTCGGGATCCGCGCCATGGGTCCGCCGCGGGTCAGCCGGTCATCGAACGCGGTCGGGTACCAGGAAATCCGGGAATTCGCCCACCAGTAGTTGGAGAACGTCCTCTCGCCCTGGGTCTCGTACCCCTGGTAGGTCAGATCACCGCCGTGGTTCGTGGACTGGTTCGTGAACGCGAACGCGTCCCAGCTCCGGAGGAGCTTCTTGGGCTTGTTGTCCTTGTAGAGGAGGAGCGTCGAGTAGCCGCGGCTGTCCACGCCGCTCAGGTACCCCACATCGTTGATCTCGAACCCGGGGCTCCAGTCCTGGTACGTGAGCGAGCCCACCCAGTGCTCCCCGCCGATCTTGTTCAGCGAGAGCTGCGTCGCGCCGCCCGCGAGGCTGGTGCGCGTGGGATCGTAGTCGAGATGCGTCGCGTCCGGCCTCTGGTAGTAGCGGGCGCTGGAACGCTGCGCGCGGTCGATGGCTGAGGCTGAGCCTTTGATATAGCTCCCCGCCACGAACCCGTCCAGGGAGTAGGAGCGCTTCCGCCAGTACTTGGTGAAATCGAAACCGCCCACGAACGCGTCCGAGCGGAGCATGGACTCGAGCGTGGGATCTTTGAGATCGCGCACCACGCCGGTCAGGATCCCGCCCACGACGGTGTTGCCGTTCTGGAGCTCACGGCTCAGGCGCGCGACCGTGTAGTTGGTGAGCGGCTCCACGGAACTCTTCTGCTCCACGCCCAGCGTATCCACGAACCGGGCGTGCTCTTCCGAGGTCAGCGCGTCGAGGAATCCGATCGACCAGCCCTTCTTCGTCTTCCCGGTCATCTTCACCGCCGCGTCGATGGTGGTCTGCGACGGCGCGTTCACGAATCCGTAGTTCAAGCCCGAGAGCGTGAGCGAGGGCTTCCGCCCGACCCGCCGCGCGTGGAACGGGAGCGTGGTGTTGAAGTAGTTGTAGCTCCGCGTCACCCCGAACCGAAAGAGATCCGCGCCCTCGATGAAGAACGGGCGGCGCTCGGGAAAGAAGGTCTCGAACGCGGAGAGATTCACGACGGCCGGATCCACCTCTACCTGTCCGAAATCGGGATTCACGGTAGCGTTGAGGGTGAGGTTGCTGGTCAGGCCGTACTTGAGATCGGCGCCCAGCGAGCCCACGCGGTCCGATCCGTTCTGGAAGGGATCGCCCGCGTCCACCTTGTGGTAATGCGCCTTCGCCAGGCTGTAGGGCAAGACTTCGAGGTGTTTCGGCGAGGGAAGCTGACCGAGATGAACCAGATTTCCGTACCGGCTGGCGTCGCTCATCTCCTTCTTGGGAACGAAGGAGAACTCGGCCAGCTCCTGCTTGCGGTCGATCCACCGGCGCATCTGGATGCCGAAGGCGCAATCGCTGCCCGGGCTGTAATGGAGCTGGGAGAGGGGGATCTCCATCTCCGCCGTCCAGCCCAGCGAATCGATCGTGGTGTGGACCTCCCAGACCGGATCCCAGGAAAAGTCGGCGTTGCCGCGGGAGTCGATGTAGGAGTCGTCGTAGGAGCCCGCGGGATTCACGCGGAACCGGTACGTGGTCAGATGGTCGTGATAGGAGTCGAGCAGGAGCGCGAAGTAATCGGAGGAGAGATCCTCGTCGCGCCGGACGAGGCGCCGGCGGATCTTGCCCGGCTCCCTGTCGTAGAGCCTCGCACCCACGTAGAGCGCGTCGTCGCCGATCAGGATCCGCACCTCGGTGCGCTCGGAGACCGGCTTCCCTTCCTCGGGATCCCGCTGCGTGAACTTGTCCGCCACGCCCGCCTTCGCCCATGCGGGCTCGTCCAGCTTGCCGTCCACCTTGATGTGATCGCTCGTCGGGTAGGCGCTGACCTCGGGGACCAAGGCCTGCGCCACGGCGCGGGTTGAATCGGCGGGCTGCGCGAGGGCGGGGACGGCCAGGAACAGTGCCAGCACGAGGGTCAGACGCATCGGTTACCTCTTTCGGGCACGGACGAAGAAGGGACCGGAAGGCGGGAGACGATACCTTCCGCGAGAGCTCTACGCCACCCCCGGCCTCCCGGGTTTCGGCTCCGCCGCGGGGGGTGCGCCGGAGCGAGCTAAGTCCTATGATGGGTGGTCCGGGGGATTGGTTGGAAGCGACGGCCCTTCACGGGATTCCAACCCCCGGCCCCTCATCCCTATCCAAGGCTGGTGAATGAGCTACTCGGCTGGCGGGACCATGACTCCGAGCCAGGACTCGGGAGGAACGCCTTCGAGATACCGGGACCAGGAAGACGTCGCGCTCGCCACCCTAGGTGACGTGCGCGCGTTCGAGCGCCTCTACGGGGCTCATTCGCCCCGTATCTTCAATCTGGCGCGCCGCATGACCACACCCGAGACGGCGGTGGACCTGACCCAGGACATCTTCCTCAGGGCCTGGGAGAAGCTCCACACCTTCCGGGGTGAGTCGGCCTTCGGGACCTGGCTCCACCGGCTGGCCATCAACGTGATCCTGGCGCGCCGGTCGGCCCTGAGCACCGAGCGGAGCCGCTTCACGGACGAGGAGGACGCCTTGGACCTGGTGCCCGCCAAGCCCGGACGGTCCGACCTCGGAGTCGACTTCGAGCGAGCGATCGAGCACCTGCCCAACGGCGCGAAGACGGTGTTCGTCCTCTACGACGTGGAGGGATACCAGCACGAGGAAATCGCGACCATGCTGGGGATCAGCTCCGGAACTTCCAAGGCACAGCTGCACCGGGCGCGGATGATCCTGCGCCGGTACTTGACGCGATGACGGGAGTGATCTGATGCACGACACCTGGATGGAACGACTGTCCGAGTACTTGGACGAAACGATGGATCGCGCGGAGCGCGAGGCGATCGAAGCGCATGTGGACGAATGCCCCACCTGCGCCGGCGTGCTCGGCGATTTGAGGAAGATCCGCGTCAAGGCGCGGGAGCTCGACGACGCGCCGGTGCCGAAGGAGCTCTGGCCCCGGATCGAGCGCGCCCTCGCGTCGGGCGGCGCCACGCCCCTTACGGCGCGGCCCCGGATCGTGCCGATGGGAGGCGGACCGTTCTCCTTCTCCCTGCCCCAGCTTCTGGCGGCCTGCCTGGTCGTCGCGATCGTCTCCGGCGGGGCGGTCTTCGCCGTGCTCCGTCACCAGGCGCCGGTCGTGATCCAGCCGGTGCGCACCGCTTCGAGGCCCGAGACGCGCGGAACGACCCTCCCCGCGCCGGTGGCCGACCGGACCCCTTCGCCTCCCGCCATCGACGCGTTGCCCGCCGTCCAGACGGATCAGTCCCCGGCCGTCGTCACGGCGGAGACGCCGCACGAGGAAGCGATCTCGGAGCTGCGGAAGGTGCTGGCGCGGAAGCGCGATCAGCTCGACCCCGCCACCATCCGGACGCTCGAATCCAATCTCGCCATCATCGATCTCGCGATCGACCAGGCCAAGCGCGCGCTCGTGGCCGATTCCGCGAACACCTACGTGAAGGAGCACCTGGCGGACACGATGCGCCGCAAGGTCGAGTTGCTCCAGCGCGCCACCATGCTCGCCAGCGCTTCCGGTCTGGAGGGATCCCGTTGAACCGTCTCGTCGCCCCCCTGCTCGTTCTGATTGCAGCCTTGCTCGTGATTCCCGGCACCGCCCGATCCGCCTGTCCGGATACGGAGAACGCGGCTACGGACCCGGACCAGAGTAGAAGCTGGGTCGAGAACCTCCTCTCCACGGTCCACGGCCTCGAGGATTCGGACGACGAGGGCGAGGAATCGGACACCGTGCCGCAGCCCGACACCACGATCAGCGTCCGTCCCGGCACCTCGCTCGAGATCGAGAATTTCGGGGGCTCGATCGAGGTGAAGACCTGGGACAAGGACCTGGTGAAGATCGCGGCGCAGCACTCCTTGCGCGACAAGGTGATGATCGTCCGCACGGGATCGGCCCTGCAGCTCAAGGTGAAGTCGCGGCGGTGGGTGCCCGCCACCGTGGCCTACCGCATCGTGGCCCCGCGCTGGATGAAGCTCGAGCTCTCCGGCGTGAACACCGACATCGACGTGCAGGACTCGCGGGCCGAGGTGCGCGCCGAGACGGTGCAGGGCGACATTACCCTCCGCGGCTCCACGGGCTTCGCGTCCCTGAGCTCCGTGCAGGGCGGAATCCTGGCCCAGAACGTACGCGGCCGGATCGAGGCCAGCTCGGTGAACGAGCGCGTGCGCCTCACCAACGTGATCGGCGCCATCTACGCCGAGTCCGTGAACGGCGGCATCGACATCGAGGGCGCGACCTCCGATTCGGTGGAAGCCTCCACGGTGAACGGTCCCGTCACCTTCGAGGGAGCGGTCTCCGACCAGGGCTACTACCGCTTCGCCACGCACAACGGATGCATCGACGTCGCCTTTCCCGAGGCGACGAACGCCACGCTTTCGGTCTCGACCTTCAGCGGCGGCATCGACTCGAGCTTCCCCGTCACGCTCAAGAAGGTCCGCTCCAAGCGCTTCCAGACCACGCTGGGGAGCGGCAAGGCACGGTTCGAGCTGGAGTCCTTCCAGGGAACGATCTTCCTCCGTCGTCCGGGCGAGGCGCGCCAGAGCTGCGACGAGGACAACGACAATGACATGGACTCCGACAAGGTGCTGACCGGCCACAAGGTCACCGTGAAGGAGAAGACCGAGAAGGTCGAGAAGGCGAAGAAGTCCGAGAAGAAGAAGTCCTCCGAGGACGAGGACGACTCGGAAGACGGGGAATAGCGCCCAGCACTTTGAGCCGTAAAGTGAGGCTTGGACCCACCCCCTCCATCCGCTAGCATCCAGGGATGGCCACCAGCAAGCGCCCGTCCCCCGAGCCGCTTCCGCTCCACGCGCGGGCGATGGACAACCTCTCCTACATCCGCGGCGCGATCGAGGCCGCTGGATCCTTCACCGCGGTCCCGGGCCTGGGACAGGTCCTGGTCGGGATCACCGCGCTCCTCGCGGCCTGGATCGCGGCCGGACGCGCGACGCGCGAGGCCTGGATCTGGGTCTGGGTGGCGGAGGCGCTCCTGGCGCTCCTCATCTCCGCCTGGGCGATCGCCGTCAAGGCGCGCCGGGCGGATCTTCCGCTCTTCACCGGGGTCAGCCGGAAGTTCGCGCTGAGCTTCGGCCTCCCGGTCCTGGTCGGCGCTCTTCTCACGCCTCCCCTGCTCCACTCCGGCGCCTCGGACCGGTTCCCCGGGATCTGGCTCACGCTCTACGGCACGGGCATCGTGACGGGCGGGCTCTTCTCGGTGGCGGTGGTCCCGGTCATGGGGCTCTCCTTCATCCTCCTCGGCTTAGCCGGGCTCTACGGGCCGGCGGCGTGGGGCGACGCCCTGATGGCCCTGGGGTTCGGCGGGCTCCACATCGGATTCGGCGTCGCGATCGCGAGGCGCTATGGCGGGTGAGCCCGAGCGCAAGCCCCGACGTGCTCCGGCGCGAGCCAAGCTTGCGGCGGGACTCGATCCCGTCGAGGTGGACCGGCTCATCCACGAGCGCCTGCGCCTCGCCATCCTGAGCGCGCTCGCGGTGAACGAATCCATCACCTTCAACGAGCTCAAGAGTATGATCCGCGCCACCGACGGGAATCTGAGCGTGCACGCGCGGAAGCTGGAGCAGGCCCGGTATCTCACGTGCGAGAAGACCTACGCGGGCCGCCTTCCGAAGACCGAGTTCCGCATCACCGAGCTGGGCCGCCGCGCCCTGCTCCGCTACCTGGACCACATGGAGGCGCTGATCTCCGCGATGCGGGAGCGCCGCTGAACACCAACCCAAGGGGGATGCATGGACCGCAGCCGGTGGAGCGACTGGGCCCTGACGCTGCTTCGAATCGTCGTCGGATTCCTTTTCTTCTGCCATGGCGCCGAGAAAATGCTGGGCTGGTTCGGCGAGCCCGGTGCGCCGCCGCACCCCGCGCCGCATTTTCCGAGCCAGATCTGGTTCGCGGGGGTTCTGGAGCTCGTGGGCGGAGCGCTCGTCGGGCTGGGAATCTGCACGCGCCCCGTGGCGTTCCTGCTCTCCGGCGAAATGGCCGTGGCCTATTTCCAGGTGCACGCGCCGCACGGATGGGTTCCGCTCGTGAATCACGGCGAGGCGGCCGTGCTCTACTGCTTCACGTTCCTCTTTTTCGCGGCCCACGGCGGCGGGCCCTATTCCCTGGGCTCGATGCGGCGCGACCGGCGGCGGTCGTAGCGATCGCCGCTCTCTAGAAGCGGATGCGGGTCGCCCGCCGGCCCCGAGCACGCCACCGCGCGTCGGCTGAGATTCCCCGAGGTCCGGCTCCCGCTCAGGGATTCAGGATGAGCGGGAGCCCGTTCTTTCCCCCGATCACCACGAACTTGGAGTTGGAGGACTCCGCAAGCTTCTCCGTAGCCTCGATGCCCTTCCAGGTCAGGAGGCCCGGCGTGATCCCCGCGGTCACGATCTTCTGGAAGTCGGCGATGCCCTGGGCCTCGATCCGCTTCCGGTCCGCCTCGCTTCGCTCCTTCCGGAGCACGAATTCCATCTGCTGCGCCTTCTGGTCGGCCGCGAGCTTCATCTCCACGGCGTCCGAGACCTGCCGCGGCATCTGGACGTTCCGCAATAAAACGGCTTCGACCGTGATCCCGCGGCCCTCGAGGCGCTTCCGAAGCTCGCTCACCATGGTGGCGCTCACCTCGGCGCGGCGTCCCGAGTAGAGGTCGACCGCGTTGAAGCCGGCGGTCACGTCCCGGATGGTGGAGCGGAACTCCGGGGTCAGCACGTTGGCCACCAGCCCGTCCAGGCCGCCGTAGCGCGAGAAGATCTCGGCCGCCTTGTCCGGATTCGCGTGGTAGACGAGGCTCACGTCCAGCCCCACCAGAAGGCCTTCGCCCGTGGGGGTGTTGGTCTGCTCTTCGGACTGCAGCGTCCGGCAGTTGATCCGATGCACGCCGATCCAGGGCGCCCAGGCGTGGAGCCCCGGCCCCCAGGTCTCATCGTGCATCTTTCCGAACGTTTCCAGAGCCGCGGTGTGCTGCGGCGGGACGACGGCGCAGCCCGCCGCCAGAGCGATCACGAACAAGAGGGGAACGATTCGCTTCATGGGGTTCCTCCGTGGATGACGCGCCTGAATTCCGTTCCTACTTCCGCAAGAGCGAAACGCTACTTGATGGCCCCGGCCTTGCCCGCGACCCGGCGCAGGATCCCCAGCTGGCCCGAGTGGTAGGCCTCGTGGAACTGGAGGGTCGCGAGCTTCTTGCCGACCGTTTCGTCTCCGGCCGGCTTGGCCAGGTCCTCGTCCTTCAGACGCGAGAGACCCGCGACGAGGCGCTCCTGGGAGCGGTCCAGTGCCTCGAAGATCTCCGGCAGGGGTTTCGCGGCGCTCGAGGTGATGGGTTTCGAGCCGCGCTTGTAGCGGTCCACGACATCCTGCTCCCAGACGTGCTTCTCGCCCAGGAGGCTCAGAACGGCGCCGCGCGTGGCGACGATGTGTCCCAGCACCCAGTTCGCGCAGTTCCCGCCGGGCTCCGGGCAGGCCAGGCTTTCTTGATGGCTCAGGTCGCGGGCGTTCACCCCGATCACGTAGTGGTTCAGACCGAACATGTGCTTCAGCGATTCGGCGTTCATGGCGACTTCTCCTTTCGTACCTGGTGCGCGTAGGTGCGCAGGTACGAGAGGAGGTGCCCTTCCCCCATGCTGACGCCCAGCTCCGCGCACTGGATTTGTGGGCTCCGAGCGGGCGCTACTCGTCCTTGCGCTTGGGGCGCACGTTCGCGGCGAGGATGCGCTTCCGGAGGCGGATCGCGCCGGGCGTCACCTCGACCAGCTCGTCCGCGTTGATGAATTCGAGGGCCTGCTCCAGCGACAGCTCGCGGAACGGGATCAACCGCACCGCCTCGTCGGAGCCCGAGGCGCGCATGTTGGTGAGCTTCTTCTCGCGGACGACGTTCACGTCCATGTCCGCCTCGCGGGCGTTCTCCCCCACGACCATCCCCTCGTAGACCGCCGTACCCGGACGGATGAACAATTCCCCGCGCTCCTGGAGGTTGTACAGCGCGTAGGGCGTCGCCTGTCCGACACGGTCCGAGACGAGCGCTCCGGTCAGACGATTCGTGATGGTCCCCTGCCACTCCCCCCAGCGCAGGAAGAGCGTGTTCAGGAGGCCGGTTCCCTTGGTGTCGGTAAGGAATTCCGAGCGGAAACCGATCAGCCCGCGCGTCGGCACCTCGAACTCCATCCGGACGCGGTGCTGCCCTCCTCCCTTGCCGTGGTTCACCATCTTCGTCATCTGTCCCTTACGGCGCCCCAGCGCCTCGGTGATCACGCCGATGAACATCTCGGGTGCGTCGATCACCACGAGCTCGATCGGCTCGTGGCGCTTCCCCTTCACCTCGCGCGTGATGACCTCGGGCTTGCTCACCTGCATCTCGAACCCTTCCCGCCGCATCATCTCGATCAGGATCGCGAGCTGGAGCTCGCCGCGCCCGGAGACCTTGCAACCCTCGCCCGCCTCGACGTCCTCGACGCGGATCGAGACGTTCCCCAGGGTTTCCTTGTGGAGCCGGTCGCGCACCTGGCGCGAGGTCACGTAGCGTCCGTCGCGTCCGGCGAAGGGAGAGTTGTTCACGGTGAAGATCATCGAGATCGTGGGCTCGTCCACGGTGATCGGCGGCAAGCGCACGGGGTCCTCGAGCGAGGACACGGTCTCCCCGATGTAGATTCCCTCGATCCCCGCCAGCGCCACGATCTCACCCACGCACGCCTCCTTGATCGGGGCGCGCTTCAATCCTTCGAAGGCGTAGAGCTGGGTGATCCGCGTCTTGACCTCGCTCCCGTCCAGCTTGCAGACGGACACGGGATCCCCCACCGCGATCTTCCCCGAGAAGACCCGCCCGATGGCGATCCGCCCCACGTAGTCGTCGTAGTCGAGGTTCGCGACCAGGAGCTGGAGCTTGCCCTCGAGGCGCGCGCGCGGCGGCGGCGTGCTCTTCACGATCTCGTCGAAGAGCGGGCGCAGGTCGGTTCCGGGCTTGGCCAGATCCTTGGTCGCGATCCCGTCGCGGCTCACCGCGTAGAGGATGGGGAACTCGATCTGCCGCTCATTCGCGTCCAGGTCGATGAAGAGGTCGTAGATCTCGTTCACCACTTCCTGCGGCCGCGCGTCGTGACGGTCGATCTTGTTCACCACCACGATCGCGGGAAGCGACTGCTCGAGCGCCTTCCGCAGCACGAACCGCGTCTGCGGCAAGGGCCCCTCGGAGGCGTCCACGAGGAGCATCACGCCGTCCACCATCTTGAGCACGCGCTTGATCTTCACGCCGTCGTAGTGGACCGAGGTGTTCTTGGCCATGATCGTGATCCCGCGCTCTTTCTCGAGATCCATGCTGTCCATCACGCGCTCGATGATCCGCTCGTTGTCGCGGTAGGTGCCGCTCTGCTTCAGCATGGCGTCCACGAGCGTGGTCTTGCCGTGATCCACGTGCGCGATGATGGCGATGTTCCGTATCGACTCGGTCGTGCTCACTTCGTCTCGATCCCCTCGTCCCTGCCGGTCACAAAAAAGAGGGAGGCCACCCGGCGGCTGGCCTCCCCCGGAAATGCGTTTGAAGAATACCTTACTTACTGCGTCGCGATCGTCGCGTTGAACGCGTTCAGGACCGGTCCGATCGGATTGGCGAACGATCCGCCGCCCCCGCCCGCGAAGCAGAGCCCGACCGGGTTGTTTCCCGTCTCGGTCACCATGAGGGAGCCCGAGTCGCCGGAACCGATGAAGTTGCCCGGGGTCATGATCTGCCCCGAGAACGTAGCCGTCCCGGTCGAGTAGCCCACATTGATCGTGACGTTGATGGCCTGGATCGTGCCGTGGGTGAGCCCTGTGGTCCGGCCCGACTTCTTGACGGCGAGGCCGACCGAAGCGGCCTGGACGGTGGAGGTGGCGGTGTAGCCGCCGGACTGGGCGACGGTCACCGAAGCGGTCATGAGCGCGATCGCGCAATCGATGGTGTTGTTGCCGCCGAAGTTGATGTTCACGAACTGCGCGAGGGTGCCGACCTGCGGCGTCACCGCGCAGCGGGGCTTCCCGTCGTAGCGGCCGGGCGCGTCCTCGCGCTCGCCGATCGAGGCCGCGTTCTCACGCGCGTATACGTGGTTGTTCGAGAGCAGGTACTTGGTGCCGCCCTTCAGCACCACGGCGCCGATCGTGCCGGCCGCGCACTCGAGGTTGTTCCCCGTCGACTTGCCGCACCCGGGCGAGCCGCCGCCCGGCCTGGCGTAGGCGACCACATCTCCGACCACCCGCACTTCGGTCGGAACGCCGTCCACGACCGAGGGGATGTTCGGGACGCCGGCCTTGCGCGTGAGCACGAGCACGGCCAGCCGGCCGTTCTGGCCGACGCCGGTGCCGGTTCCGACGATGTCCTTGTTCTTCATGAGATCCGGGGTGTGCGCGTTCTGCGCGCGCATCGCCACGGCGAGATCGGCCGGATTGCGCGGCGAGAGAGCGGACCCGGCGCTGGCCGAGGTGGCGTTGCTCGTCGGATTGAAGCCCTGGTCGCGGCTACAGCTCGAGAAGACCAGAACGAGCGCGGCGAACAGCATCAGCGTCGAGACGAGTAGGGCGTGTTTCCTTGGCATCTGGGGAGTCCTCCTGAACGAATGGAGCCGTTACGTCGCCAAGTGCAGGCTCTCTGCGCGCGCCGCCGGATGTCTACGCGGGCAAAGGGCCCCGGGGAAGCGGAGATATTACCACATACCTCGCTCAGGATCAACGACTTCCCGCCCCAGAGCGCGTCCGATCAGCACTCCGACCAGGAGCGCGACCAGGTGTCCCGCGTCGCCGAAGAGCTCGGGGATGAGCAGGTACTTCACGATGTTTGCCAGGGCCACGATCGTGAGGATGGCCGTCTTCGTCCGCTTCGAGGGAAGGCCGATGACCCAGGCGCCCAGGCATCCAAACCCGCCGAACGATGCGCCGACATCTCCCGAGGGCGCCCAGTCCCAGGTCGGAGGAATCCCGGCCAGCCGCATCGGCCAGACGACAAGCCCCGCGATGAGAAGAAGCGTGGCCACGTTCGCCGCCCAGAAGACCAGCATCGCACGCCGCGTTCCGGCCAGCGTCTCGTAGACGCCGACCGAGAGCGCGTTCCTCACGAGGAACGTATTCGTCGCGAGCGTGTGCCAGTGTTCGCGCCAGAAGGTGAGCGGACCGAAGCCCCACGCGCGCTTGAGCTCCTCGCTCAGGCTCCCCCAGGCGGAGCCGTTCCAGAGGGCCACCAAGATGATCGCGATCTCGAAGAATGTCGTGAAGGGCGCGCGCCGGATCGCCCGGAGGAACGAGGCGAGGCTCAGCGGAGCTTCAGCTTGCTTGGATCGAACGAAGCCTTGGGGAACTTCATCTTCATGGACTGGAGCGTCTCGAGCATGATCTCCGCCACCGCCAGGTTGCGGAACCATTTCTTGTCGGCGGGAACGATGAACCACGGCGCGTACGAGGTGCTGCACTTGCTCAGCGCGTCGGCGTACGCCTCCTGGTAATCGTCCCAGTACTTTCGCTCCTCGAAGTCCGAGGGCGAGAGCTTCCAGCACTTGGCCGGCTCGTCGATGCGCGCCCGGATCCGACGCTTCTGCTCCTCCTTGCTGATGTGGAGGAAGAACTTGAGGATGGTCACGTTGTTGTCGACGAGATGGCGCTCGAACCGGTTGATCATCTCGTAGCGCTCGTTCCAGACCTCGCGCGGCACGAGATCGTGCACGCGCACCACGATCACGTCCTCGTAGTGGGAGCGGTTGAAGATGCCGAAATCCCCCCGGCGCGGGACGGCCTGGTGGATGCGCCAGAGGAAATCGTGATTGCGCTCCAGCTCGGTCGGAACCTTGAAGGACGTGACCTGGACCCCGGCGGGGTTGAGCCCCGTCATGAAGTGCTTGATGGTGCCGTCCTTGCCCCCGGTATCCATGGCCTGGAGCACGATCAGGAGCGCCCGCTTGTTCTCGGCGAACATGAGGTACTGGAGGTTGGCCATCTTCGCGGCCGTTTCGCTGAGGATCTCGTCGACGTCGGGCTTCTGCTTGAAGCCGGGCGTGACGTCGGTGGCGTAGTCCTCGAGCTTCACCTTGCGGCCGGGCGTGACCCGGAGCTTCTCGGCGAGTCCCACCCATGGAGTATGCGGGAGCCCCCGGGACGGGTACAATAGCCTCGCCATGGCGGGACGATCCTCGAGAGTCAACGGAACCAACGTCCGGTTCGACGCCGAAGCCGCGGTCGCCCATCTCCGCGCGAGCGATCCCAAGCTCAAGGCGCTGATGGACCGCGTCGGCCCCTTCCGGATGAGGCTGGACGTGGCGGCCTCGCCCTTCGAGGCGCTCTGCGAGAGCATCATCTACCAGCAGATCACGGGAAAGGCGGCGCAGACCATCGCCGGCCGCTTCTGCGAGCGCATCGGGGACGGCAAGTTCCCCGCCCCGCAGCGGGTCCTGGATGCCACCGACGTGATCCTGCGCGAGGCGGGGCTCTCGCGCGGCAAGGTGGCTGCCCTCCGCGACCTCGCCGTGAAATCGCTGGACGGCACGGTGCCCGCGATGGCGCGCCTCCGCCGTCTGGAGGATGACGAGATCGTGGAGCGCCTGACCGTGGTGCGCGGGATCGGCCGATGGACCGCGGAGATGTTCCTGATGTTCCGCCTCGGCCGCCCGGACGTGCTTCCGGTTCACGATTACGGCGTGCGGAAGGGATTCCAGCGCACGTTCCGCACGCGCGAGCTTCCGGAGCCGGAGAAGGTGGCGAAGCGCGGCGAGCGCTGGCGTCCCTACCGCACGGTGGCCAGCTGGTACCTCTGGAGGGCCCTCGAATGAGCGCCGCGATCGAGCGTCCGGTGCGCGACATCATCGAGGATTTTCTACGCCAGGGACCTTACGCGGTCGTGGGCGCCTCCAACGATCACGCCAAGTACGGGAATCGCGTGCTGCGCGCCTACGTGCACAAGGGCTGGAAGGTCTACCCCGTGAATCCGCGCGAGGCCACTGTGGAAGGGCTGCAGGCGTATCCCGATCTCAAGTCCCTGCCCGAGACCCCGCGCGGCGTCTCGATCATCACGCCGCCCACGGTCACGGAGCGGGTTGTGGTGGAAGCGGCCGACGCCGGCGCGAAGTTCGTCTGGATGCAGCCGGGCGCCGAAAGCCCGGACGCGATCCGCATCGCCCGCGCGCGCGGGCTGGAAGTCATCGCGGACGGGAGCTGCTTCCTGGTCGAGACCCGCTTCCGGGGCTAAGCGAAGAGCGGCGGGCGCTCGCGGTGGAACCGCGTGCGCGACTGGTAGACCTTCCCGATCCGAACGAGATCCCCTTCCCCGTGCGGCGGTCCCATGATCTGGAAGCTGACCGGCATGTGCCCCTTCCCGAATCCGGACGGCAGCGCGATCGAAGGAAGCCCGCACGCGTTGCCGATTCCGCCCACCGGATCCGGATACGGCAGGTACTGGTTCAGGTCCCCCTCGATCGGCGGCGCGATCGACATGAAGTTGGGGGTCACGATTCCGTCGTAGCGCTCGAAGAACTCCACCATCTTGTCTTGGAGCACGGAGCGCATGCGCCAGGCCTTCACCACGTCGTCGCCCCTCATCCCTGCCGCGATCTCGCGCTGGTACGGCGCGTAGGGATCCCGCAGCTCCCAGACGGTGCCGTCGTTGTAGAACTTCTCGAACGTGGAGAGCGCTTCGGCGGTGATGAGCAGCCCCGCGACTTCGGACGCCGGGAACTCGGGCAGCTTGGCCTCCTCCATCTGGAGTCCCGCCGCGCGCAGCTCCGCAACCACGGCGTCGAACGCGGCCTTCACCTCCGGCTCGGCGCCTTTCGTCTTCGCGAAGTCGAGCGGGACGATCGCGCCACGGAACCCGGGCGGAAGGCCGCCCGCATGCCCGGAGTGGAGCCTCGAGACCGGAACCGTCGAGGACGTGGCGTCGTCGGGATCGTGTCCCGAGATCGACTCCAAGATGAGGAGGCAGTCCTCGGCCGATCGCGCCAGGGGTCCGATCTTGTCGAAGGTGTAGGCGCCCACCATCCCGCCCGCGCGGCTCACGCGCCCATAGGTGGGGCGCAGCCCGGTCACGCCGCAGAAGGCGGAGGGGCAGAGGATGGATCCCCACGTCTCGGTGCCGAGGCCGAACGCCACGAGGCCCGCGGCGACGGAAGCTCCCGTGCCGGATGAGGATCCGCCGGTCCAGCGCTCGGGATCCCACGGATTCCGCATCGGGCCCTGGAGCGAGGAATCGGCGTAGCGATACCCCAGGCACCCCGCGAACTCCACCATCGAGAGCTTTCCCAGCAGCACGGCCCCGGCGTCGCGCAGCATGCGGATCACGGTCGCGTCCTTGTCGGGGATCTGGTCCCGCGTGGGCCGGGCGCCCCAGGTGGTCCGGATGCCGGCCGTCGCGAGCAGATCCTTCGCGCCGTACGGGATCCCATGTAATGGACCGCGGTAGTTCCCTTTCCCGATCTCGCGCTCTGCGGCGCGCGCCTGCTCCATCGCGACGTCTTCGGTCACGGTGGCGAAGGCGTTCAACTTCGGAGCGTACCGCTTGATGCGATCCAGGTATCCATGAGTCAGCTCGACCGGCGAGAGGCGGCGCGCGCGGATCCGTTCCCCCAGCTCGGCGACCGTGAGATAGAAGACGTCCTCGCCGATCATGACTGCCCTCGCTTCCGCGCCGAGACGCGGGGCTCGAAGGCGAAGGCCATCGGGCTCCCCGGAGGAAGCTCGTAGCCGCGGATCACCTTCAATTGATCGGCGAGCGATTTCTCCTGGTTCGCGACCTCCTTGCGGATGGCGGGGGAGGGCGCGGGCCCACGCTCGGGCTTCCCGTTCCTTCTCTTCTCGAGCGCGGCCAGGGCATTCGAGAGCGGCGAGGTCAGGAGCGCGGCCGAGCCCATCGCGACCAGGGTCACGAAGCGCCGGCGTCTCATCGGGCGTGTGGATTTCAGCATGACGTCCCTCCTGGGATCACGGGTAGCGCGTGTCGAGCGACGCGACGCAGTGCACGAGCGAGCGGTGGGCGCCGGCGTGCTTCAGCAGCGTCACCGTGTTGCCTTCCACTTTCATGCGGCCCATGAGAATCGCCGTGGCGGCGAGGGTCTTGCCGCCCAGGATCTCGCGCCAGAGAGGATACGGCGCGCGGAGCGTGAACCCCGCGTCGGGATTCGTGGGCCCGGAGACGAATTCCGCACCGGTGCTCTTCCCGCCCTGGAGCTTCAGGAGGAGATACAGCGGCTGGGTCTGCGGGCCGCCCGCCTCGAACGCGAAGAGGACGTTCCCGTTGAAGCCCACGCCCCACGTGGCGCCCGAGTTCCGGTACTCGCTGGAGGCGTTGATCGCCTCGATCAGCGCGCGGGCCCACTCGGGCGTGCCGAACTCGAGCGCCATCAATCGCCCGCGCCGGGAAAGGACACGAATCCAGGGTTCAGGATCGAGTGGGGATCGTACTTCCGCTTGAGCGCGCAGTAGGGCTCCCACTGCGCGCCGAAGTGCTCGCGCCAGCGGCTCTCGTCCCAGTCCAGGTAGCCCGACAGGTAGCGCTTGCCCCCCATCAATTCGGTCAGACGACCCAGGTTCTCGAGCATGGGGCGCGCGGTCTCCCAGAAGCGCGGCGGCACGGCGGGGAGGACGCCGAACCCCAGGAGATCCTCGCCGGGCGGGCGCATGAAGAGCCTGGATTGCGAGGTCTTCCCTTTCGCGGGCCAGATCAGCACGTGGCCGCCGACCAGGATCGAGGGCGGGAGGTCCGGCAGCACCGACTCCACGACGTCCGCCGCGCGCTCCCACGGAAGCACGCTCTCGATCCACGCGTGCACATGCCTCCACGTGCCCCCGCGCTTCCAGAGATCGAACACCGGGACCATGCGCTCGAAGAAATCGATCGTGGGGGCGTCGTCCACGTAGAGATTCTCGAAGGGTTTCAAGCCCTGGAGCATGGCCTTGTCGTCGGGCGGATGCCCGTGCTCGAACTCCACGGTGAGATGGGCCGGATAGAACCAGCGCGCGAAGGGCTGGCGCCGCCCGGCCACCGGCTTCA
>WNFL01022352.1_pt2 | contig 28171 bp, 31 predicted proteins | sample 5400361 | NCBI WGS metagenome assembly WNFL01 (sample SAMN13153351, study PRJNA577476) | soil metagenome | isolation source: 40 cm soil on Douglas fir-dominated hillslope | place: USA:California | collected 2013-09-17
CAGACATCACCATCGACGCTGGCCTGCGGCGCCAGCTCAGGCACCATCTGCAGGGCACGTTCGGCGGCGAGGTCATCGGCCCGGACCATCCTGGCTACGCGCAGGCGCGGCTGGTGTGGAACGGGATGATTGACAAGCACCCCGGGCTCGTTCTGCGCTGCACGAGCGCCGCAGACGTCGTCGCGGCCGTTGGCGCCGCCCGCCACTTCGGGCTCGCGCCGGCGATCCGAGGCGGCGGGCACAACGTAGCGGGCAAGGCCATGTCGGACGGCGGGCTGACCATCGACCTGGGCGGGCTGCGCGAGGTCAGCGTGGACGCCGAGCATCAGCTGGCCAGGGTAGGCGGCGGCTGTCTCCTGGGCGACGTCGACGCCGCTACCTCAGCGCACAACATGGTGGTCCCGGCCGGGATCATGTCAGAGACCGGTGTGGGCGGCCTGTCGCTAGGCGGCGGGATCGGCTGGTTCTCCCGCAAGCACGGCCTGACCTGCGACCAGTTCGTCGAGCTCGAGGTGGTACTGGCCAGCGGCGAGGTCGTGACCGCGTCCGCCACCGAGCATCCTGACCTGTTCTGGGCGCTGCGAGGCGGCGGCGGCAACTTCGGCGTGGTGACGAGATTTACGTTCCGGTGCTACGACTTCGGGCCGATGATGCGGATCGGCGTGTCGCTGTACCAGCCCCAGGACGCCGCCGACGCGCTCCGGCAGTATGCGGCAATCTATCCGGCGCTCGGCCGCAACGTCGGCTGGCACGCGGCGCTCAAGCACGACATGCCGGCGCTGCCGTTCGTGCCGCCTCAGCTTGTCGGCGAGCGCATGCTCATGCTGATCGTGATGTGGCTCGACGACGCCGACGACCCCGCCGGCTCCGAACTAGTCGAGCGGCTGTGCTCGGTCGGCAACCCGTGCGCGAAGGCGTCGACCGTGCTGCCGTTCGCTGCCGGAGTGCAGCGGATCCTCGACGAGGAGTTCGCCGACGGCCATCGGTACTACACGAAGGAAGCCCACGTCGCGACCCTCGCAGACGAGGCCATCGGACGGCTGGTCGAATTCTGGCAGAACATGCCCATGGGCGGCGAAGTCGAGATCATCGGGCTCGGCGGCGCCATCGGCGATGTCGCCGAGGATCAGTCCGCCTTCTCCAACCGGCAGTACCAAATGTGGCTCAACTTCGCTATGAGCTGGGACGATCCGAGCTGCGACTGGGACTACATGGCGCGCACCCGGGCGATCGTGGCCGATCTGCGGCCGTGGACCGGGAGCGGGATCTACGTCAACATGCTCAACCTCGACGAGCTTGACCGGGTCGTCGAGGCGTACGGCCAGGACAAGTACGCCAGGCTCGGCCGGATCAAAGCGCAGTACGACCCGTCGAACCTGTTCCGGGCCAACTACAACATCGTCCCGACCGGCGGGAACCTGACGCCTGGCTGATGGTGCGGAGCTGGGAGGCCGCCTGCGCGCCTGCCCGGCGCAGCAGAATCTGCCCAGGACATTGCCTGGCCGGCCGAGACTGCATACAGTTAGCTTCTAGAACTGCATACAGTTTAGGTTCGCGCAGAACGGGAGCCCCCATGAGCCGCAACGTCCCCGCCATCTTCGCTGATATCGACGCTTTCGACCCGGACAAGTTCGTCACGCACCTGACCGAGGATGTGACGTTCCGCTTCGGCAACCTGGAGCCTGCCATCGGCCGAGCCGCGGTGAAGGAGGCCGTGGCCGGGTTCTTCACCACCATCGATGGCCTGACGCACCACATCCTTAATGTCTGGGAGGTGGGCGAGGTGGCCATCGCCCAGATCAACGTGGAGTACGTGCGCAAGGACGGCAAGCACGTGACCGTACCTAACGCCGACATCCTGCATTTCGACGGCGACCTGGTGAGCAACTGGCAGATCTACATCGACCTCGCGCCGGTCTTTGCCTGATGTGAGCAACCGTGATCGAGCTCACCGACATTGCCTACGTCCGGTCGGGCGCCGCTGACCTGGACAAGGCGGTGGCGTTCGCGACCGAGATCGTGGGTCTGGAACTGGCCGTGCCGCCTGGGCCAGCCGGGCAGTCCGCGACCGGCCGGGCGGGTCCCAGGACGGCGCTGCTGCGCGCCGACGGCAGGCATCACTGCCTGGCGCTGGTCGAGGGACGCTCAGGCGTGCTCGCGTCCGGGTTCTCGGTGGCCGACGAGGACGCTCTCGCGGCGGCCGAGACCGAGCTGGAGCACTCCGGCCTCACGGTGCGCCGCGGTGACGCCGTCGCGGCCAGGCAGCGCCGGGTTAGGTCTTTCTTCGGCTTCGACGACCCGTTCGGCAACCGGATTGAGCTAGTCAGCCAGCAGGAGACCATTACCAGGCCGGTCGCGTTCACCCGCCCTGTCGGGATCACCGAGTTCGGTCACCTGTGCCTCGATGCGCCCGATGTGCATGCGGCCTACCAGTTCTGGAACAGCCGGTTCAACGCGCGTGTCTCCGACTGGATCGGCGAGGCTGCGTGCCTGATCCGGATCGACGCCGTCCACCATAAGCTCGCCGTCTTCAAGGGCGACGGGCCCGGGCTGTGTCACATGAATTTCCAGGTCGCCACCCTGGACGACGTATTCCGCAACTGGCACTTCCTGACCGAGCGCGGCGTGGAGATCGAGATGGGGCCCGGCAGGCATCCGCAGTCGACGGCGGTGTTCTTGTACTTTCTCGGGCCCGAGGGATTCACCTACGAGTATTCCTATGGCGTGCGGCGGATCGAGGACGACGCCGCGTGGCGGCCGCGGACATTCGATCCTGACGAACCAGGCTCGATCGACATGTGGCTCGGCCCGGTAAGGCGGCCGGTGACCCAGCCGCAGCTGAGGGACGCCGATGACTGAGACCAGCAGGGTCGAAGCTGGCGGTGTCGACACCGCTCTGAGTCGATACGGGTATGCCCGCTGCCGGCAGCGGCCTTCCGCCCGTGTTGCTGCTGCACGGCTCGGGACCTGGGGTAAGCGCCGCCGCGAACTGGGGCACGGTCATCCCGCATCTGGCGGCCACGCGCCGGGTCATCGCGCCTGATCAACTCGGATTCGGCGGGACGGCGACCGGCGAGAAGCGCGCCTATGGCCGGGCTGCCTGGACCAAGCATGCGGTCAGTGTGTGCTGGACGCCGTTGGCATCGGCCAGGTCGACGTGATCGGGAACTCAATGGGCGGCGCTGTCGCGCTGGCGATGGCAGCAACAAGGCCAGCGGCGATACGCCGGATCGTGCTGATGGGATCGATGGGCGTCGCCATGGCCCTGCCGCCCGGCCTTGACGCCGTCTGGGGGTACCGGCCAGGGGTCGAGGCGATGCGCGAGGTGATCGGGCTGTTCGCCTACGACCGTTCGCTGATCACCGACGATCTGGTGCGGATGCGCTACGAGGCGAGCCGGAACCCGGCGGAGTTCCTCGATGTCGTCGAGCCGTTCCTGGCGGCGGCCAGCCAGACCAAGGCTGCGGAAGCCTAGCGGCCGCCAGTCTTCGCAGCGCCGTGCTCCACCAGGCTGAGGGCGTGCGTGACCGCCCTGATGACATATCCGGGAGCGCAGTCGACCAGTACCCGCGCCGCGGTCCTGGCCAGGTGATGCGCGAGTCCGGACAGCGCTGCCGCGTGGTCGTGCTCGGTCAGCGCCGCGAGGATCGCGGCGTGCTCGGCGTCGCCAGCCGACTGCCAGCTGGCCGGATCGGACAGCTGGTAGATCCTGATGTACCGGATGGTGCGGTCGGCGAAGGCGGTCAGCTGGCGCTGCAGCGCGGCGCCAGCCCCGGCGGTAAGCAGCCGGTGAAAGCCTGCGTGCGCCTCGAACCACGCCGGGAAGTCGCCGGTCTTCGCGGCCCTACGCATGGCCGACAGCAGCTGCCTGGCCTCCCGCTGGCGCGCTGGCGTGAACTCATCGACCGTCATCGAGAGCGCCAGGGTCTCGAGCAGGATGCGGCTGGCGTATACGTCGTCGAGCTCGACCGGATCAAGGCCAGCGACCCTGGTGCGCTGGTTCGGCTCGATCTCGACCAGGCCTTCCTCCTGCAGCATCCGCAGCACCTCGCGCAGCGGGGTGCGGCTGACGCCGAGCTGATCGGCGAGCGCGACCTGCGACAGTTTCGTGCCGGGCGTCAGGGTGCCGTCGAGCACGCACTCGCGCAGATAGGCATGGAGAGCGGGGATGGCCTGCCTGGCCTCGGGCAGCTCCACCTTGCGGAGGCCCGGGACGAGCGTCGGTGTGCGCGGCATGACAGCATTCTCCCCGATCTCCCGGCCGAAGTGCATACAGTCCGCCGCCGGGGGTTGACGCGGCGGAGAAAGTGTATACAGTTTCTTGCATGAATGCGAGCAGTCCGCCGCCCGGCCGTCCCGCGCTGCTCGGCCGGGACTACTGGCTGGTCCTGTCCACCCCGCTGCCGTCCGTGACCAGCGCCCAGATCGAGCAGCACGCCGACGAGCACGTGGCCTGGCTGCTGAAGCTGGAAGCAGATGGCGTCGTGTTCCTGTCCGGTCCGCTGGTCAGCGGTCCAGGGATCGCCCCGGGCTCGGGGGTCACGGTCCTGCGGGCGCCGGCCGCGGCCGATGCTGCGGCGATCGCGGCTACCGATCCTTTCGTGCTGGCCGGGCTGCGCAGGTTCGAGGTGTTCGGCTGGCGGGTCAACGAGGGCGCGGTCAGCGTGCAGCTGTCGCTCGGAACCGGCAGCTACACATGGGGATAACCAGGGCTGGCCAGGCCGCGACAGTGCTGGCCGGGCCTGGCGGAGCGGAAAGGCGGTGGCCGTCGTGCGGGTCGCGGTGATCGGGCTGGGCAGGATGGGGCTGCCCATTGCCCGCAACCTGCTAGAACGCGGTTTCGCGGTGTCCGGCTACCGCCGGACCCCTGGTAGCGAGCTTGCCGGGCCCGGGGCGTCTCTGGCGCTGTCCGCCGCCGACGCCGCTGCGCACGCCGACGTGCTGCTGTCGATCGTGCCGGACGCTGACGCGGTCACCGACGTCGTCACCGGCCGGACCGGCACGCTGACCGCGATGCGGCCGGGAACCGTTCACATCGAGATGAGCACCATCCCCGTCGACCGCAAGCGGCGGATCCGCGACGCGGTCCGCGCGGCGGGCGGGGACCTGCTCGACTGCCCGATCAGCGGCAGTCCTGGAATGGTCGCCCCGCGGCTGGCGACGACGTTCGCGTCCGGCGACCGCCGCAGCGTGGACGCGGTGAGCCAGGTGCTCGACGCCATTTCCGGGCCGTGGATTTACACCGGGAAGTTCGGCACCGGGGCGAGCATGAAGTACATCGCGAACATGCTGCTCGCCACCCACATGGCTGTGGCTGCGGAGGCGATGCTGCTGGCCAGGAGCCTCGGCCTTGATCTCGAGCTCGTACAGCAGACGCTGGACAACTCGATCGGCTCGTCGGCGATCTGGCGTCAGCGCGGCCCGGTGATCCGGTCGCGGCAGTGGACGCCCGCGCCTGGGCCGATCGGGACCTTGCATCCGATCCTGGATCAGATCGAGGCGGCGGCTTCCGCAGCCGGCCTGGAGGCGCCCGTATTCGGCGCAGCGAAGGCGCTGTTCGACAAGGCCATGGCCGACGGCTGGGCCGAGCGCGACATCGCCGCTGTGCACGATGTGCTCGCCGCCACCGGTCCGCGCCTGGAGCAGGCCGAATGAGATACTCCCTGGTCACCTTTAGCGAAGACGGCGAGGTCGGGCTCGGCGTCCTGCTGGCCGGCGAGGAGCTGGTCGCGCCGCCGGAACTCAAGCAGTGGGCGAGCATGCTCGAGTTGCTTGACGACTGGCCGCGCGCCGCCACCGTGCTGGCAGGGCTCCAGCTGCGCGACGCTCCGCGCCTGCACGACGCTCAGCTACTCGCGCCGGTTATTTGGCCGCGCAAGGTGCTGTGCGCCGGCGTCAACTACCGCAAGCACATCAAGGAGATGGGCGGCGAGATCCCCGGCGATGACTGGCGCCCGTACTTCTTCCTCAAGCCCCCGTCGACGACGGTTATCGGCCCGTCCGATCCGATCGTGATCCGGGACGCCAGCCGGGCCAGGTACGACTGGGAAGCCGAGCTCGCGGTGGTGATCGGGCTGGGCGGCCGTGACATCCCGGCCGAGCGTGCGCTGGAGCATGTGGCCGGCTACTGCGTGGCCAATGACGTCACCGCACGGGGATACCACCGGCGCGCCAGGGTTCCGGCCGAGGCCTTCACCTTCGACTGGTTCGCCGCGAAATCGGCCGACACGTCGCTGCCGCTAGGGCCGGGAATCACCCCCGCGTTCCTCGTTGCCGCCCCGCAAGATCTCAGGCTCCGCCTCTGGGTCAACGGCGAGCTGCAGCAGGACGAATCGACCGCCGACATGATCTGCCCGGTCAGCCACCTGATCGCGGCGGCCAGCTCGGTCGTCACGCTCGAGCCTGGCGACGTGATCGCGACCGGCACCCCATCGGGGGTCGGCGCGGCCCGTGGCCTGCACCTGGCGCATGGCGATGTCGTGACCGTCGAGATCGACGGCCTCGGCCGGATATCTAACCGCGTCATCGACGCCGAAAGGAGCCAGCAATGATCTACGTCTCGCATGAGCTGCCGGTCAACACCGAAAGCGAGCCCGCGCTTACGCAGGCCGATGTCTGGGACGGACTGGTAATGAAGGCAAACAACGCCCTGCCCTTCGTGCCGAGCATGACGTTCTGCGAGGTAACCGCGCGGCGCGGCGACACCAGCTTTGACCGCGACATCGACTTCCGCGGCCAGCGTTTCACCGAGCGGATCATGCTCGAGGAACCGCACCGCGTCGTGTTCACCAGGGTCGCGGGGCCCGTGCTCGGCGCCATCGCCAATGAGATCACCGGCACTCAGGACGACCTAAAGCTGCGGTTCAGCTTCGCGCTCGTGGTCGAGGGCGTGCCGGGCGGGTCGGCGCAGGAGCAGGAATACGCCGAGGGGATGACCGGGGATTACCTCAGGGCGGTAGCCGCGACACTGGCCGCGATGCGCCGGATCAAGGCCGGCGAGGCGGCGGTCACGGCCTGACCTCGGCTACTGGTTCTCTGTTGGCCAGGAACGTCTCAGGCGGCGGCGTGCCCCACAGGTGCGGCGGCACGTCCCAGTCGCCGGCCACCCAGCAGTCGTTGATCTGGTCGATGTCGGAGAACCACTCGATCCAGCTGCCCCACGGGTCCGGGTTGTAGTGGAAGAAGTTCGAGCCGATCGTGTGCCGGCCGAGGCCCCAGCCGGCCGGGCGGCCACGGGATCGCATCCGGTCCGCGCCGATCGCGATCGCATCGATGGAGGGAACCTCGAAGCTCGCGTGATGGAATCCCGGATGGGTGGAGCAGATGAAGCCGAAGATGTGGTGATCTCCTGGCCCGGCGTTCAGGAACGTCACGAAGTCGTGGTGGATCGTATCGCTCACCTGCAGCCCGAGCACCCGGGTGTAGAAGTCGGTCATCACACCCGGCTGCGCCGTGAACAGCAGTGAGTGGCCGAGCCGCCGCGGCGTCACGTCGGCGGTGACCTCCCGCCAGGCGGCCGCGCCGATCCGCTGCGTGCTTGACCCGCAGTTGACCAGGATCTCCGCGGCTTTCCTTGGCGACGCCTGCTCGGCTTCGAGTAGCTGGACGGGGGTGCCATCGGGATCGAGGATCCAGGTGCCGGCCTCCTCCGCACCGGCCGGCGGCTCGATCACCGTCGTGCCTGAGCGCTCCAGCGACCCGAGCAGCTGATCCCTGGTCCCTGGCCTGAGGGTGAAGGACACGTGATGCAGCCGTTTCGTCTGGCCGCGGGTCATCCGGACCTGCACCTGGTCGCGGCCTGGACAGTGGGCGATCAGCGTGCCTGCCTTGTCCGTCGTCTCCAGGCCGAAGTCCTGCAGGAAGCCGTCCGCGACCTCGAGGTCGGGAACCGCGAGCGCATAGTGGTGAAGTCCAGAGATCACGGTCTTTCCCTTTCCCGGCAAACTGCATACAGTTTAGCGGGTGAGGCGGGAATCGCAAGACACGGCAAACATAGTCGCTGAGGCTGGCCGCGTCCTGGCCGCGCTCGGGCTGGTGACGGCCTTCGGGCATGTCTCTGTGCGGGCGGGAGATCGCATGATCATCACGCCTGGGACTGACCTGACCGGCGTAACGGCGAAGGATCTGATCGAGGTGCCGCTTAGCCCACGGTCGCTGCCGGCCCGCGCTCCGGCCGAGGCATGGGCTCACCTGCGGGCCTACGCGGCCCGGCCCGATGTCGGCGCCATCGCCAGGGCTCAGCCGCCCGCCGCCTTCGCGGTCGGCGCGGTGCTCTCTGACCTGCCCGTCCTGCACGGCCAGGCCTGCTGGCTGGGTACCAGCGTTCCGGTGCACGGCGATGCCCGGCTGCTCCGCTCGGCGGAACTTGCCGACCGGGCCGTCGCGGCGCTCGGCCAGGCCCACGCGCTCATCCTGCGCGGCAACGGAGCGCTCACCTGTGCGAGCACACCCGAGCAGGCCGTCGCGAGGATGTGGCTGCTGGCCGCGGCATGCGAGGTCTGGCTCGCGGCGTCGGCAAGCGGGATGCCCAGGCCGATGGACGCCAGCGAGGCTGAATCCTGGCGGGCAGTCGAGCCCGAGCTTGGACCGAGGCTGTGGCAGCACCTGCGGCGAAGGACGGCGGCTTCGGCCGCGCCGGCCGCGCCGACAGCAGAGTGACCCGTCCGCCAGGCTCTATGGCCGACTAGCGCGTTCGGACGGGCCACATGCCCGGCGAACTTTGAGTAGCCTGGCGAACACCCGACCTTCCTCCGTTAGCGCTAGCCGCCTTTGACGTGCCCGGAGCAGATGTGGACCAGCTATACACCCGGCCCGCTGGCCGCCATGCCGCCCGCCATGCCGCCCCTTCCGGCGGCAGGTTCGGCCTGTCCTCACTCACTGCCCGCGGGGCGCTGCGAGTCCCCGAGATCACCGTTTACTTCTGGATCATCAAGGCCCTTTCGACTGCGATGGGCGAGTCGACATCGGACTACGCGGTCCATGCCATCGCCCCCGTCGTCGCGGTCGGTATCGGTTTCATCGGCTTCGTCGCGGCCCTGACGCTGCAGCTCGCCAGGCGCCGCTACGTCGCCTGGGCATACTGGCTCTCGGTCATGATGGTCGGGGTCTTCGGGACCATGGCCGCTGACGTCCTGCACGTCGGCTTCGGCGTGCCGTACATCCTCTCCTCAGCGCTGTACGCGCTGGCTCTCGCGGCAGTCTTCTGGACTTGGAACCGGACGGAAGGAACGCTGTCCATTCACACCATCGACACCGCCCGCCGCGAGTTGTTCTACTGGGCGGCGGTCGTCGCGACCTTCGCGATGGGTACGGCCGTCGGGGATCTGACCGCGGTGACCCTGCATCTGGGCTACCTGCTGTCCGCGGTGCTCTTCGCCTGCATGATCGCGGTCCCCGCGATCGGCTACCGCTGGCTGGGCTGGAACTCGATCCTGTCCTTCTGGTGCGCGTACGTGCTCACCCGGCCGCTCGGCGCCTCCGTCGCCGACTGGCTCGGCAAGCCGCGGAGCCTGGGCGGCCTTGGCTGGGGCGGCGGGCCTGTTGCCTTGGCCCTGACCGGCATGATCGCGATCGGCGTGGGTTACCTCAGCCTCACGCGCAAGGACGTGCAGAAACTCCCGCGCCAGCGTGCCGCAGCTATATAGCCGCAGCGTGGTTGGCGCGCGCGCGCACGGGTAGTGAACGACCCGGGCGCAGCAGTAGCGGGCACGAGGGGGCACGATGTCGACAGACGCGATCGTCCTGCTGAAGGCCGATCACAAGGAGATCCGCCGCCTGTTCCGGGACTTCCAGGGTGCCGGTGATAAGGCGACCAAGAAGAAGGCCAGCCTGGCCAAGCAGATCATCAGCACGCTGACCGCGCACACCTACATCGAGGACGAAGTGTGGTATCCGGAGGTTCGCGCGCTGATCCCTGACCTCGAGGAGCACGTGCTTGAGTCGTACGAGGAGCACCACGTGGCCGACGTGCTCTGCATGGAGCTGGCCGCGATGTCACCCGGCTCCGAGCGCTTCAACGCCAAGGCGCACGTGCTGATCGAAACGATCACCCATCACATGGATGAAGAAGAGCACGACTGGTTCCCGCGGGTGCGAGCGGGCCTTGGCCGCAGGCAACTGCAGGAAATCGGCGGCAAACTTGAGGAGGCGCGGCGGAAGGCGCCGAAGAGCCCAGTTCAGCCCAGTGCGCTGAAGAAGGCGCTCGACGCTGTCATCGCGTGACGGCGTGCTTCAGGCTTCCGTGCCAAGTTTGACCGGCTGGCCCGTCACGCGCGCGACCGTCTGGTAGTCGTGATCGTCGCACAACACGACAAGCCGCTCACGCTCAGCGGTGGCCGCGATGAGGAGATCGATCGGGCCAGCCGAACGGTGGGTCCCGGCCTCGGTCAGCATCTGCTGGACCTGGTTGGCGCGCTCGAATGCTCCATCATGCATCGACACCCAACCAAACAAGTCGCGCATGAGCCGCTGCTTCTCGAGTCGGTCCGCTAGGGAGCGGCCGAGTGCAGGAACTCAAGCTCTACTATCGGGCAGACCGCGATGACGCCCGCCGCAAGCTGCTCGGCCCATGCTCGGCGCCACTCCAGCTGGAAGATTCTGAACAGCCCGGATGTATCTATCAGGTAGCTAGCCGGCGTCCGGTCAGCGCGGGTATCTTCGGCAAGTCTCACGAGATGGACTGAGCCGAGCGCGGCGGCGGGGAGTCAAGGCCGCAGTGGAGCAGGGCGCGCGACGCTGGCGCCGCTGCAGGTACAGCTTCGGGGGCGGCCGGTTCCCGTGCTGCCGGGCGGCGCGGGTTCCGGATCGTGACGGCAGCGAGGGCGCCGCCGAGCACGCACAGGCCTGCCGAGATGAACGAGGCGGCCTTGAAGCCGGAGGAAAACGCATCGGGGTGCAGGTAAGCGGACCCGGTGAGGCCTGCGGCAGCGGGCAGCACGGCCACGGCGATCAGGCCCGCGGCCCTGGCCACGTCGTTGTTGACCGCGGATGCCGCCCCGGCGTTATGGGCCGGCGCCGCGGCGAGGACGGTCGAGGTCAGCGGTGCGACGTTGATCGCCAGGCCGAAGCCGAAGACGAGGACGGCTGGCAGCACATCGGTGAAGTAATTGCCTGAGTGGCCGATCCGCGCGAACAGTGCCAGACCCACGGCGAGCACCATCGGGCCGGCCGTCAACTGGAGGCGAGGGCCGATCCGCGCCGCCAGGGCACCGGAGCGCGCGGACAGCAGCAGCATGATCACAGTCACCGGCAGCAGCGAGATGCCCGCCTCAAGGGCCGTGTACCCGGAGACCTGCTCGAGCTGGATCGGCAGCAGGAACAGCACACCGCCGAGCGCGGCATAGACCACGAAGGTGACGACGTTCGCCGAGCTGAACTGCGCGGAGGAGAACAGCGACAGCGGCAGTACAGGGGACCGGGCACGGCGCTCGCGCGCGACGAACGCCGCGAGCAGGATCAGGCCGGCGCCCAGGGCGGCCAGCGGGGCCGGCTGCCCCCACCCCGCGGTGGGGCCGTCGATCAGGCCGTATGTGAGTCCGATGAGGCCGAGCGTGACGAGCGCGCCGCCCAGGATGTCGACCGGTCCAGTTTCGGCAGTGTCGCGGGTCTCAGGGACATGCCGCCAGGTCACCGCGACCACGAGAGCTGCGATCGGCAGGTTAATCGCGAAGATCAGCCGCCATGACGCAACCTGGATCAGCCAGCCGCCAAGGAACGGCCCGATCGCCGTGCCGACGCCGGCGAAGGCCGACCAGGCACCGATCGCCTTGCCCCGGTCGTCGGGGTGGAACGACGCCTCGATGATCGCGAGGCTCCCCGGCGTGAGCAGCGCCGCGCCTACGCCCTGCAGCGCGCGGGCCGCGATCAGAACGCCCGCGGACGGTGCCAGACCGCACAGGAGGGACGCCATGGCGAACCAGACAACCCCCGCCAGGAACACCCGCCGCCGGCCATACCGGTCCCCGAGCGCGCCCGCGACCAGCAGCAGGCCGGCCAGCGTGAGCGTGTAGGAGGTCACCACCCACTGCAGGTCGGCCAGGTTGGCGTGGAATTCCTGGCCGATGGCGGGAAGCGCGATCCCGACGACCGTGGCGTCGATCGCGGCCATGGCCGATCCGAGAACCGTGGCGAACAGGACCCACCGCCCAGATGGGCTGGCCAGCCTGAGCGCAGGCTCCTGGCCGGGGGGCGGCGTCATAGGGCCAGTCTGGCGTATTGCGGCAGTTCCTGTCCCGGACCGGACTCTTGCGGGTCCACCCGGGAAAGCGCGGCGCGCTGCTACGGCTACAGTGCTCGTGAGGGTGGTTTCCAACGGCATGCCGGGTGACGGAAGGGGAGGCGATGCTCGGATGAGTCCCATTTCACGCGGCTTTCACGGTCGACGCAGCGACGAGGAAGCCGCGCCCGGGCGGGTGCCGCCTGGGCAGTACGTGACCCATGACTTTCCCGTCCTGTCGGCCGGCCCGACGCCGCACGTCCCGACCGGGGCGTGGACGTTCTCCATCCGCCAGGCCGGCGACGTGATCAAGTCGTGGACTTGGCACGAGATGCGAGCGCTGCCCGCTGAGACCGTCACGGCCGACATCCACTGCGTGACCCGGTGGTCCAAGCTCGACACCCAGTGGGAGGCCGTATCGATCGACACGCTGCTCGAGCAGGCCGGAGCCGAGGCGGCATTCGTGCTTGCCTTCAGTGACGGTGGCTACAGCACCAACCTCCCGATCGACGACGTCACCGGTGGGCGTGCCTGGCTGGCGTTCGGCTATGACGGCGAGCCGCTCGATCCCGAGCACGGCGGCCCGGCGAGGCTGCTCGTGCCGCATCTGTATTTCTGGAAGAGCGCCAAGTGGGTGCGCGGCCTCGAGCTCCTCGACCAGGACGAGCCCGGCTTCTGGGAGACCTACGGCTATCACATGTACGGAGATCCGTGGCGGGAACAGCGGTACGCCGGCGACTGACCTGGCAGGTCGCGACCGTCGCCGCGGTCGTCGATGAGACGGCCACGGTGCGCACGATCGAGCTGGGGGCTCCCGACTGGGCCGGGCACCGGGCCGGACAGCACCTTGACGTGCGGTTGACCGCCGAGGACGGCTACACGGCCGAGCGGTCCTATTCGATCGCCTCGGCGCCTGGCGAGCCGGTTGCGATCACAGTTCAGCGGCTAGATGACGGCGAGGTGTCGCCGTACCTCACGACAGAACTGCGCGCCGGCGACGAGCTTGAGGTGCGCGGCCCCATCGGCGGCTACTTCGTCTGGGACGCCGACCATGCTGCCAGCCCGCTGCTGCTCGCGGCCGGCGGCTCGGGGATCGTCCCGCTCCGGTCGATCCTGCGGCACCGGGCGCGCAGCGGCACGGCAGTCCCCGCCAGGCTGCTGTACTCGGTGCGGTCGCTGCCCGACGTGATCTACCGCAGCGAGCTCGATCAGTACGCTGCCAGCGCCTCGGTGACCTACGCGCTGACGAGGCAGGCGCCGCCGGGCTGGACGGGCCACAGGGGCCGGGTCAACGCGGCCCTGCTCGCCGATGTCGCATGGCCGGCCGGGCGGGACCCGGTGGCCTACGTCTGCGGGCCTACCTCGTTCGTGGAGACTGTTGCCGAGGGCCTGGTGAGCCTTGGCTACCCGCCGCCGCAGGTCAAGACCGAGCGGTTCGGCGGACCTGGAGGACCATGATGGATGCACTCGACGGGAACGCGATCGGCGGCCTGCTGTACGAGGTGTTCGGCACCGAGATGACGGCGGCCACCGCAACCTGCGCGTCCTGCGGCGCGACCGGCCCGGTGGCCCTGTTCACTGTCTTCCTGCGCGCACCTGGCATGGTCGCGCGGTGCCGCGTCTGTTCGGCGGTGCTTATGGTGATAGTCAGTGCGAAAGGCATGAACTGCGTTGATCTTCGCGGGCTAGCACGACTCGAGGCCGCCTGAGGGAAAGGGGCGAACCGTGACCGAGCAGGGCTCGTCGCGGACGGCGATCGTCACCGTGGACGACGATCCTGGCGTCTCCCGTGCGGTGGCGAGAGACCTGCGCCGCCGGTACGGGGAGCGGCATCGCATCGTCCGCGCGGAATCCGGCGCGGCCGGGCTGGAGGCGCTGCGCGAGATGAAGCTGCGCGGCGACCTGGTGGCGGTGATCCTGGCCGACTACCGGATGCCCGAGATGAACGGCATCGAGTTCCTCGAACGGGCCATGGACGTGTACCCGGGCGCACGGCGGGCATTGCTCACCGCCTATGCCGACACCGGCGCGGCCATCGACGCCATCAACGTGGTGGACCTCGACTACTACCTGCTCAAGCCGTGGGACCCGCCGGAGGAGAAGCTCTACCCGGTCATGGACTCGCTGCTCGAGACCTGGCTGGCCGCCGACTACCGGCCCGTGGCCGAGACCAAGATCGTCGGGCACCGCTGGTCGGCGCGCTCATCGCAGGTGCGCGAGTTCCTGGCCCGTAACCAGGTTCCTTACCGCTGGTACAGCTCCGATGAGCCGGAGGGCCAGCGGCTACTCGAGGCCGCGGGAGCCGACGGGATGCGCCTTCCGCTCGTGGTCACGCCGGACGGTGCCGCGCTGATTGAGCCGTCCGACCAGGAACTGGCGAACCGGGTGGGGCTCGCCACCACGCCGTCGGAAGCCTTCTACGACCTGATCGTCATCGGCGGGGGACCGGCCGGACTCGGCGCCGCCGTCTACGGCTCGTCTGAGGGACTGCGGACGGTGCTGGTCGAGCGGACGGCGACGGGAGGCCAGGCCGGCCAGAGCTCCAGGATCGAGAACTACCTGGGCTTTCCTGACGGGGTTTCGGGCGCACAGCTCACTGACCGAGCCCGCCGCCAGGCCGCCAAGTTCGGCGCCGAGTTGCTGACCACCCGCGAAGTCATGGGCCTTGAGGTGAGCGGATCAGCGCGGCGGGTCCATTTTGGGGACGGCACCTCGGTCGGCGCCCACACCGTCATCCTCGCCACCGGGGTCAGCTACCGCCAGCTGACGGTGCCTGGCGTAGCCGACCTGACCGGCCGCGGCGTCTTCTACGGCTCCGCGCTGACCGAGGCGACCAGCTGCACGGATCATGACATTTTTATCGTCGGCGGGGCCAACTCCGCCGGGCAGGCCGCCGTCTACCTGGCTAGGACCGCCAAGTCCGTGACCATGCTGGTGCGCGGGTCGTCACTGGAGAAGTCCATGTCGCACTACCTCGTCCAGCAGGTGGCCGCGATGCCCAATATCTCGGTGCGCACCCGCACCGAGATTACGGCGGCGGACGGCACCAAGCACCTGGAGCGGCTTACGCTGTGCGACAGTAAGACCGGCGTCACGGAGACCGTCGATGCCCAATGGCTGTTCGTCTTCATCGGGGCAGCACCCCGAACCGACTGGCTGGACGGGGTGGTGCAACGGGACGAGCGCGGTTTCGTGCTCGCCGGGCCTGATCTGGTCGCCGCCGGCGAGCGGCCCAGGGGATGGCCGCTTGACCGGCCCCCTTACCACCTGGAAACGAGCGTGCCCGGAGTGTTCGTGGCCGGTGACGTCAGGGCGGAGTCGGCGAAGCGGGTCGCCTCTGCCGTGGGGGAGGGCGCGATGGCAGTCATGCTGGTGCACCGCTACCTGGAGAAGCTATGACCATGCCCGCCACGCCGGCCATGCCGGCCACACAGGCCAGGTGCAGCGCGGCCGAGTTGCGCGAGCTATTCCTGTTCGAGAAGCTGACCGACGAGCAGCTTGACTGGCTGTGCCGTGAGGGGCGGGTGATCACGACCGCGCCAGGCATGGTGTACGTCGAGGGTGACCAGGCCGACGCACTCTACGTCCTGCTGAACGGCACGGTCGTCCTGTCGCGCCGGATCGGGGGCGAGGACGTCGAGGTCAGCAGAACCTCAGGTCCCGGCGCTTACGGTGGTGCTTTCTTCGCCTACCTCGGCGAGCGGGTGCCGCAGGTCTACAACAACTCACTGCGGGCCACCGAGCCGTCCCGCTTCTTCGTGCTGGACGCGGCCAAGTTCGCCCAGCTCATGACCGACTGGTTCCCGATGGCTGTGCACCTGCTTGAGGGACTGCTGTTCGGGACCAAGAACACGCAGGAGGCGATCGGGCAGCGGGAGCGCCTGCTCGCGCTCGGGTCACTGTCAGCGGGGCTCGCGCATGAGCTGAACAACCCGGCCGCGGCGGCCGTGCGGGCGACCGGCTCGCTCCGGGAGCGGGTCGCTGGCATGCGCGGCAAGCTCGCCGCGATCACCGTGCGCGGCTACGACGGCCAGTTCATCGCGAACCTGGTCCGGCTCCAGGAAGAGGCAGCCGAGCAGGCAGCGAAGGCACGGTCAATGAGCCCGATCGAGGTCGCCGACGCCGAGGACGCGATGAGTGACTGGCTGGAGGCCCATGGCATCGCCCGAGGCTGGGACCTGGCTGCGTCCTTCGTCCAGGCGGGTCTGGATACCGCCTGGCTTGACCACGTCGCGCTCACGGTCGAAGGCCCGCCTGACGAGGCCGGCCAAGCGCAGGCGGTGCCATCAGGCGGGCTGGAACACGCCATCCGGTGGCTGGGCTACACGGTGGACACCGAACTCTTGATGACCGAGATCGCCGACTCGGTCACCAGGATTTCCGCTCTCGTTAGCGCGGCCCGGCAGTACTCGCAGCTGGACCGGGCTCCATACCAGGTGATCGACGTCCATGACCTGCTCGACAGCACCCTGGCCATGCTCGTGGCCAAGATCGGGCCGGGCATCCGGGTCGTCAAGGAGTATGACCGCACCCTGCCGCGCATACCGGCCTACCCGGCCGAGCTCAATCAGGTCTGGACCAACCTGATCGACAACGCGGTCTCGGCCATGGCCGGAACCGGCACGCTGACCATCAGGACGGCCGCGGATCGCGAGCGGCTTCTCGTGGAGTTCGCAGACACCGGTTCTGGCGTACCGGAGGAGATCAGGAACAGGATCTTCGAGCCGTTCTTTACCACCAAGCCCGTGGGCCAGGGCACGGGCCTCGGACTGGACATCTCCTGGCGGATCATAGTCGGCAGGCACCACGGCGACCTGAAAGTGGAGTCCGTGCCCGGGGACACCAGGTTCCGGGTCTGGCTGCCGTTTGACGCCGCCGATACAGCGAAGGAGCAGGACAGATGACCGCCCCCCTACCCGGCGTTGACCCCACGGTTCCGCCGAGCGGCACAGGCTGCGCTGACTGTGAGGAGAGCGGAGGCTGGTGGCTGCACCTGCGCCGGTGCGCTCAGTGCGGGCACATTGGCTGCTGCGATACCTCGCCATCGCAGCATGCCAGCGCGCACGCTAGGGTGACTGCTCACCCCATCATCCGCAGTTTCGAGCCCGGCGAGGACTGGTTCTACAGCTACCAGACCAATGAGCTATACGAAGGCGGCCCGGAACTCGCGCCGCCTGAGCATCACCCGCTCGAGCAGCCGGTGCCAGGGCCGGCCGGCCGGGTGCCCAGCAACTGGCAGATGTACCTGCACTAGGGATTAATCGCCGCCCTGGCCGTTGCTATTGCCGTGATCATGGTGATGGTCTCCGTTCGGCTGGGTCGCGGTGACGACAACGGTCGTCCCGGCCAGGACGTTGCCGCTGGGCTGCACCGACAGTACGGTTCCTGGCTTCTGGTCATGGCCGGGCTGCCAGGCCATGACGACCTGAAGGCCGAGCTGGCGTAGCTGGCTGACCACCGCGCTGACCGGCTGACCAAGCAGCGCTGCGGCATCGACCGTGACCGTGCGCGCGGCCGCTTTGCTCCCGTGCGACCGGGGCGCATGCCCTGGCGGCGGCGCCGATCCTGACGCGGTGGCGAATGCCCAGCCAGCCAGGCTGGCCACGACGGCGATCGACGCCGCAGCGAATGCGGCCCCCCGGCGGCGCGGGCGGCGAGCCAGCGGCGGCAGGCCACGCCCATCGTGACCGCCGGCCAGGCCGATGGCATCCCAGCTTCCCGCGTACGGGATGTCGGTCAGGGTGCGATCGGGCATCTCTGACGGCCTGCTGGGCGCCCAGCCGTCATTGCCGCTGAGGCCGGCATCGGCGCCCTGGCTGCCGGCGCCCGGCAGTGATCCGCTGATCGTATCGGCCAGCGCCCGTGCGCGGGCCGCAACCACCCTCGCGCTAGCCGGACGCCGCGCCGGGTCCCTGGCGGTCAGGAACGCGATCAGCTCAACGAGCTCGCGCGGGACGGCCGCCGGCAGCGGCGGCAGCGACTGGTGCTGGTGCGCGAGCGCGATCTCCACCGCAGTGCCGGCAAACGGCAGGCTGCCCGTGAGGCACTCGTAGGCCACCATGCCAAGCGAGTACAAATCGCTCGCCGGACCCGCCGCCTGACCGTTGACGCGTTCCGGCGCGAGGTAGGCAGGAGTGCCGATCAGCGTGCCGGTGCGCGTGACCGGCGCCGACCCCAGCGCGTAAGCGATGCCGAAATCGGTGATCTTAACTGTCCCGCTCCGGTCAACGAGCAGGTTGCCCGGCTTGATGTCGCGGTGCACCACCCCCGCCGCGTGGGCGGCGGCCAGGCCGGCGGCGACCTGGGCCACCACGTCAAGTACCCGGGCTGGCGGCAACGGCCCGCGGGCCAGGACCTGAGTCAGCGGCGGCCCGGCGATGAATTCCATGACGAGGAACGCGGGCCGCCCCTGCATGGCCTCGCTGAAGTCGTACACCTGGGCGATCGACGGATGAGAGAGATTCGCCGCGTGCCGTGCCTCGGCTCTGAACCGGGCCATCGTGCCAGAATCCCGTGCGTACTCCGCGTGTAGGAGCTTGACGGCCACCGGCCGGTCGAGAACCAGGTCCACGGCACGCCACACTTCACCCATGCCGCCAGAGGCGATCAGGTGATCCAAGCGGTACCGGGCGGCGAGCACCTCGGTGTTGACCGACACGGACATCCGGACCAGCCTACCCTCTTTTGCCCCGGCCATCCGGCGCTGCGGGCTTTGGCTGCCCTGGCTGAGACAATCATGCTGACAGGCAACCGGCGGAGGGCTATGCACCTGTGGCGATGGCTGGGCCGACACGACAGCGATTACGCCGCGCTGCGCCGCGCAAGCCGGACGGCGATCGTGATGCCTGGCCTGTTCGCGCTGGGCGACAAGGTCATCGGGAACCCTGACGTCGCCACCTTCTGCGCGTTTGGCTCCTTCGCTTTGCTGTTGCTCGTGGACTTCGGCGGTCCGCTGGCACAGCGGCTGCAAGCTCAGGCGGCGCTGGTCGTCGTGGGCGCCGTCCTGATCTGCATCGCCACGCTTGCCTCGGTCGAGCCCTGGCTTGCCGCAGCCGCAATGACCGTGGTCGGCTTCGGCGTGCTCTTCGCCGGCGTAGTGAGCTCCACCCTGGCCGGCGCTGCGACGGCCCTGCTGCTGGCGTTCATACTCCCGGTGTCGATGCCCGCCCCGGTGTCGGCGGTACCGGACCGGCTGGCTGGCTGGGGGCTGGCCGGCATCTCATCCCTGATCGCCATCGCGGTGCTGTGGCCCGCGCCGGCCAGGGACCACCTGCGTGATGCGGCCATCGACGCCTGCTGGGCCCTGGCCGGCCGGCTGCGGACCGAGATCGCTTTCCTGCTCGCCGATGATGATCAGCAGTTGGCCTCCGATCGCGACCGGGCGGCCGCCCTCGCTGAGGAGGCAGCTGAGTCGCTGCAACGCACCTTCCTGGCCACCCCGTACCGGCCCAATGGCCTGCGCACATCCGCCAGGACCATCACGCGGCTGGTCGCCCAGCTTGGCTGGCTCGACCTCGTGGTATTCAAGTCGCCGCACCGAAGCGCCGGCGTCGTCGTGAGCCGGCCGGCCATCGCGGTCAAGGCGGCTGCGGCTGCGGTGCTCGAACGCGGCGCGGAGCTGCTGGCCATCACCGGCGGCAGCGGATCTGACCTGCAGGCCGCGCTGACCGAATTGCGCGCCGCCTTGACCAGGCTCGAGGATCACGCGGCCACCGAGCTGCCGGCCAGGCCCACGGCAGCGGGCGGCCTGCCGGCCGGAGATGCAGCAGGAGAGGCAGCCGGGTCAGCGACCGCGGCAGCGGCTGGGCAGGTCAATCACGCCGGCATGCTCGTCAGCGCGCTTGACCCCGCGTTCAGGGCGCAGGAAGTCGGCTCCGCCGTCTCCCTGATCGGGGAAACGATCAGGCTGACGGCGGCAGCGGAACGGCGGAGCTGGCCGCAGCGCATGCTCGGCCGCCAGCCTGAGGGCCTGCCTGGCACGTTGTCTGCCGCTGAGGAACGAGCGGCAGCGCACGTCGAGCCGCACTCAGTCTGGCTGCGCAATAGCATCCGCGGTGCGGCCGGGCTCGGGCTGGCGGTGCTGGTCGCCAGGCTGACGGGAGTCCAGCACTCTTTCTGGGTTGTGCTCGGCACGCTGTCGGTCCTGCGATCGAATGCCCTGAGCACCGGGCAGGACTCGCTGCGCGCGCTGGCTGGCACAGTCGCCGGGCTAGTCGTCGGCTCTGGTCTGCTCGCCGTCATCGGAACCAATACCACGGCCCTGTGGATCGTCCTGCCGATCGCCGTGCTGCTGGCTGGCGCGGCTCCCGCCGCCATCTCCTTCGCGGCAGGACAGGCGGCGTTCACGCTGACCCTGGTGATCCTGTTCAATCTCATCCAGCCGGCCGGCTGGCGGGTAGGGCTACTGCGCCTAGAGGACATCGCTCTCGGCTGCGCGGTCAGCGTCGTCGTCGGGCTGCTGTTCTGGCCGAGGGGCGCGAGTTCGGCGCTCAGGCAGGCCCTCTCCGATGCCTACACCGACAGCGCCGCATACCTGGTCAGCGCCGTGGAGTTCGGCACGCTCAGGTGCTCGAGCCATGGGCCCGCCCCGGCCGTGCCTGTCGCGCAGGCCAGCCGCGCGGCCGCGGCGGATCGTCGGCTCGATGATGCCTTCCGCGCTTACCTGGGCGAGCGCGGTCCGAAGCCGGTCCCGCTGGCCGACGTTGCCAGGCTGGTGAGTGGAGCAGGCGGTGTCCGGCTGGCTGCCGCCGCGGTGCTCGACCTCTGGCGAAGTGATCAAGCAACGGCGGCCTCAGACAGGTCGGCGGCCTGTGGCGAGATACTTCAGCCGCTGACGCGGCTGCGGTCCTGGTACGACGACCTGGCGGGCAGCCTGGTCAGCGGGCAGCAGCCACGCGATCCGCTGCCTTACGATCAGGCCGCCGATGGCCGCCTGATCGAGGCAGTCAGGCTCGACCTCGACAGCGGCGACAGCGCCGCCGCGACCGCTGTCCGGCTGGTATGGACGGGCGACCACCTCGACGCGGCCCGCCGGCTCCAGGAGGCGATCGTCCCGGCAGCTCGGTCTGCCGTCGAGCGCCAGCGAGCGAGCAGGTTCGCGGCGGCCAGGACCCTCGGGTTTTCCCATGGACGCCCGACGAGCTGAACGGCCAGCGGCACGCCGCCGCTGTCATCCCTGGCGGGCCGCGTTCTGGTGCTTGTCAGGCGAATGTGGGTGGTACCGGACGGGCAGCCGTGTCGCGCGCCGGGATCGCAAGCATTGTGCGAAACTGGCCATCGAATGTTCGGGGCAGCGAATTGCGGCGGGAGGGAGGGCGCCAGGCCATGACGGCGTCAGGCCCGTCCGACATCACGGGGCTGCCCGACTCAAGACCGCCCCGCGGCGGCACGCCCCAGCCGGTGCTCACGCCGCTCACCGCGGCAGCGGTGTTCCTGGTCATGACGATCAACCACGGTGGCGAGCGCGAGGTGCGCGACCTGCTCGGCGATCTGGCCGGGCTGCAGCGGTCGGTCGGATTCCGGATTCCTGAAGGCATGCTCGCCTGCGTCGCTGGCATCGGGTCGCAGGTCTGGGACCGGCTATTCGCCGGGCCGCGGCCGGCCGAGCTGCACCCGTTCCGTGCGCTCACCGGTGACCGTCACCGCGCCGTTGCGACGCCCGGCGACCTGTTGTTCCACATCCGCGCCAGCAGGCTCGACCTGTGCTTCGAGCTGGCGACCCAGATCATGGAGCGGCTGGCTGGGTGGATCACCGTCTGCGACGAGGTGCAAGGGTTCAGGTACTTCGACGAGCGTGACCTGATCGGCTTCGTCGACGGCACCGAGAACCCGTCAGGCGCCGCCGCGGCCGATGCGGCGATCATCGGCGACCAGGATCCGGAGTTCGCCGGCGGAAGCTACGTCATCGTCCAGAAGTACCTGCACGATGTGCGGTCATGGAACGCGCTGCCCATCGAGGAGCAGGAGAAGGTCATCGGCCGCAGCAAGCTGTCCGACATCGAGATGGCCGATGATGTCAAGCCGGCTAACTCGCATGTCGCGCTGAACACGATCGTCGAACCGGACGGCACGCAGCGGCAGATCTTCCGGGCTAACATGCCGTTCGGCGCGCCAGGCCACGGCGAGTTCGGTACCTATTACATCGGCTACGCGGCCACGCCGGAGGTGACCGAGCAGATGCTCGTCAACATGTTCATCGGCAGGCCTCCTGGCAACTACGACCGGATTCTCGATTTCTCCACCGCCGTGACCGGCAGCCTGTTCTTCGTGCCGTCTGCCGAATTCCTTGACGACATTCCCGAGCCGCCAGGAGCATCGGCGCGCACTCTGGACGGTTCGCTGCGCATCGGCAGCCTGCAAAGGAGCGCCCAGCTATGAACAACCTGCACCGCGAGCTCGCGCCAGTCTCCGCCGCGGCCTGGGCCAGCATTGAGGAAGAAGCCAGGCGCACCTTCACGCTGCACCTGGCCGGCCGCCGGGTAGCGGAGGTTACTGGCCCGGGGGCGGGCGCCGCGTCCGCAGTCGGAACCGGTCATCGGAGTGACGTCAAGCCGCCGGCGCCGGGCGTGCTCGCGTGGACGCGGACCGCGCAGCCGGTCATCGAGCTCCGGGTGCCGTTCGCCGTCAGCCGGCAAGCCGTCGACGATGTCGAGCGCGGCGCCAAGGACCCGGACTGGCAGCCGGTCAAGGATGCCGCGCGCACTATGGCGTTCGCCGAGGACCGCGCGGTCTTCGAGGGCTACCCGGCGGCAGGCATCGTCGGCATCCGCGAAGCTTCCGCGAATCCCGGGCTTACCGTGCCGTCCGACGCCAGGCAGTACCCGGACGTCGTCAGCCAGGCCCTCTCGTCGCTGCGGCTCGCCGGCGTCGGCGGGCCCTACGCACTGCTGCTCAGCGCAGACGCGTATACCGCGGTCAGCGAGACATCCGACCATGGTTATCCGGTGCGGGACCATCTCAGCAGGCTCATCGACGGGCAGATCATCTGGGCACCGGCCATCGACGGCGCGATCGTTCTGACAACGCGCGGCGGCGATTTCGAGATGTTCCTGGCCCAGGACTTGTCGATCGGCTATACCTCGCACGACGCGGACACCGTGCACCTTTACTTCACGCAGGCGCTGACGTTCCTCGTGCACACCGCCGAGGCTGCCGTTCCGCTCGGGGCCGGCAGCGCCTGACCCGCGGCCGGGCGCTCACGTTCGCGGATCGGTGCCGCCCTGAAATGGAAAGCCCCGCGCTCGCTGGCCGCGTGATCGCTCTGTGACAGAATGTCCCTGACACAAATCAGGCGGAGGCGGATGAATGGCCGAGACACAGCAGGATCCCGCGGGCATAGATGCGTCGAAACCGAGCGTGGCTCGCATCTACGACTGCCTGCTGGGAGGCGAGAACAACTTCGCAGTCGACCAGGCGGCCGCCGAGCTAATGAAATCCAGGGCACCAGAGCTTGTCGACGCGGCCTTCGCCAACAGGGGCTTTCATCAGCGCGCGGCGAAATGGATCGCCGAACAGGGTGTACGGCAGTTCATCGACCTGGGCTCCGGGCTGCCGACGGTCGGCAACACGCACGAGGTCGTGCGCAAGGTTCATCCGGACGCTCACGTCGTCTATGTCGACAACGATCCGATAGTCCAGCTGCACGGCTCCCGCCTGCTCGCGGGCGACGAGGCCGCGGCGGTCCTGCTCGCCGACATGAGGGAGCCGGACGCCGTGCTGGGCAGCGAGGCCGTGGGCCGGCTGATCGACTTCCGCGAGCCTGCGGCGGTCCTGATGACAGCGGTGCTGCACTTCGTGTCGGACGAGGATGACCCGGCAGGCATCGTCGCGCGCTATGTCGCGCCGCTGGCGGCCGGTAGCTTTATCTCGCTCTCGCACACGACCGGCGACCACAAGCCGCCCAAAGCGGTCGAGGCCATGAATGAGGCAGGCCGGCGTTCCGCGGGCGGCAATTACATGCGCTCTCGCGATCAGGTGCGCCAGATCGTCGGCCCGCTCGACTTGGTGTCCCCGTACCCGGGTGCCCCGCCCGAGATCACCTGGGTCGGCCTGTGGGGATGCGAGGACCCGGAGTCGGCGGACTCCGATGGCTCGCGCTGGCTCTACTGCGCCGTGGCTGGGAAGCGCGGCTGACCAGAAGCGCTAGCTGGCGAGTGAGCATCGGCGTAATGCCTGGCGAGTATGTCCGCCCCGAAGTCGCCGCGCGGCCGGCGCAACACGGTGTGCGCGTGATTGCCGTCGCCTGCCGTATTGTCGTACTCGATTAGCAAATCGTCGCCCTGGACCCGGTAGTAGTGCCGCGTGCCTCTCGCAATAGCGCCTTCCCAGGCGAAGTACACCTCGCCAGCACCGACCCGCTCCGCCTGGACGGCGGCAAGCTCGAGTGGCAGCCGGTCCAGGTAGAGGGCAACCAGCTGGCCCAGCAGGGCGCGTGGCGTGGGGCCCAGGCTCGCGGCGGCGATGCCAAGCGGCTCGATGGGCTGCCGGGCAGTTGATCTGGTACCGGACCTGATGTCGGGCGGCGCCTCGTCGGCGACCACGGCGACCGCACGGCCGCTCGGACCCAGCTCCTCGATCAGCGCATGCGCCAGGTCCTCCTCCGGCGCGAGCGGCCGGGACACTGCCAGGCCGGCGTAGGTGACGCGGGCCGGATTGGCACCAAGGAACACCGGTGCGGGAGAGACATCCTCCCCTCGTAGCGTCATGCTCACCGACAGGTGATGCCCCTCAAACCGCCACGACCAGGGCTCGTCGGCCGCAGGCTCACCGAACACGCTGACCCAGTAGTCACTGCTGTGCCGCCCGAACTGCCAGCCTTCCTGGCGGTCAAGCACTTCCTCAAGGGCGATGATTGCCATCGCCTGCGCGTACGCCCGGTCGCTCAGCGCCGTCGCGAGCAGGCGGTGAGCTGCCTTCCTCGCATTCAGGCTCAGCAGCCCCAGGCAGACTCCCGGGCGCCGGCTGGGCCGGTACTCCAGCCAGCGCCGGGCCGCCTCATCGGCGAACGGCAGCGCTGCCTGCGCGCGCTGCTCGTCGTCCAAGCCCCGCATCAGGCCCACGGCGGCGAATCGCATCTGCTCGGAAACGGTGCCGGTGGTCATGGTCCCGGTATATCAGGACAGGCCGGGCAGCAAGCCGACGATCAGACTTCCGCGAACGACCCATGAGGGTGAATCATCGGGGCTGCGGACCGGAAATCCCCTCCAGCGTCCGGTAGGCATAGCTCCGCGCCATCTTGCCCGCGAGGCTTGCTAAGGGTGGGGCGTGATACTGCAGGTGGCGGCCCGGCCGGAGGCCGGTGCAGCCTCCGCCGAGCCTACGAGCATAATGGGCGTAAACGGTCATAGGAATCCTGAGCGGCGCCATTGAAACACTGGTTAATGGCTATATGACGCGCTTGGCCGCCGGAACGATTACCGGCCAGGAGAAATTAGGTCCGCCGGCCGCCTAGCGGACAGGATCCCGACTGAACCGCCTGATCGCCCACAAGTAACTGAGCAGAGCTCGGCGTGGGCGAGATGGGCTACCTCGTCCCGAGGTCGTGGGCGCGCGCGACGACGACGGGCATGCCGTTGTCGACTCAGGTGACCTCGATGCGGCCGATGATGTCGCAGGTCTGGCCAGTGGGAAGGAGCCGTGCGGTCGCCGATCCGGCCGTGTCAGCGAACCGCACCAGCACCGGAGATGCTCGGCCAGGCACACCCGCGATCGCTGTGTCCCCGGTGTATTCGGGACACAGCCGGGAGTGGCGAAGGTCGCAGTGACGACACTGGCGGAGTTGAGCATGCGAATGCGTGTGGTCGTGGACTCGATGCCGGCTGTGATTGCTCACGCTCTACCGCGAAGGGACCTGCCGGACGTCATGGTCGCCGCGGACGCCGGGATGGTGAGCGAGGCGAACCAGAAGCAATCGAGGCCGCGGGCCTGTCGTTCATCCTCGGCATGAAGATCCCGCACGTCCGGGATGTGGTCGCTCAGTGGCGCCGCGAGCACCCCGGCCCGCAGATCCCCGACGGGCACATCTTCGCCCAGCCCTGGCCCGCCGGGCCAAACGGCGGCCGCCGGGACCAGGTGATCTGCTACCAGTACAAAGCTGACCGCGCCCGGCGGACCCTGCGCGGCATCGATGAGCAGGCCGCCCAGGCCGAGCAGGCCGTTGCCGGGAAGACGCCGGTGAAGCGGAACAGGTTCATCCGGCTGTCCGGCGGCACCAAGACCGTGAACCGTGAACTCGAGGCCAAGGCCAGGGCCTGGCCGGGATCAAGGGCTACATCACCAGCCTGGCCGCCTGCCCCGACGGAACCCCGGTCACCGCAAGCGCGACTCCATCGAAGCCCACCTCACCATCGTGTTCGCCGCCCTGGCGGTCAGCCGCTGGATCGAGCACCGCACCGGCCGGTCCATCCGCAAATTCGTCAAGACCGCCCGCCGCTACCGCACCATCCAGATCCAGGCCGGCCCCCGCGCCAGCACCGCCGCCGACCCCCTCCCCGACGAACTCCGCCAAGCCTTCGAAGCGATCAACGCCACGCGCTGACTTGCGCTAACTAGCGTGGCCGAGGTCGGACCGGGAAGAACTGAGATAACATAAATGTGTGTTATCTCAATTCTACCTGTAATCTCTGACGCATGCCGACTGATGCTGAGATCACGTTTGCTGACCACGCCGGCCGTTTCTATGCCCGCCGCTACGGCATGGCGCCGATGGTGGGCCGGCTGCTGGGTTATCTGGCGATCTGCGACCCGCGCGAGCAGAGCATCGCGGAGCTGGCCGAGGCGTTGCTGGCCAGCCGGAGCGCGATTGCCGGTGCGGTCAAGACCGTGGACACTCTCGGCCTGATCCGGCGCTCGCGGGCTGCGGGCGACCGGATGGACCGCATCTGGATCGACATGACCAGTGCCCGGTCGACGGGCTTCGACGTGACCGAGTACCAGGAGCAGGGCGATCTGGCCCGCGAAGGCCTGGCGCTGCTGGCCGATGAGCCGCCCGAGCGGCGGGCGGTGCTGCTGGAGTGGGCGGCGTTCGCAGACTTCCTGGTGGCGCGGCTGCCGGAGCTGGAGAAGGACTGGAAAGCCCACCGTGAGTCGCTGCGCGCCGCGGGTGAACTCCCCGACCCCCCATCACATCACTGAAAGCGAGGAAACCCGTGACGATCAACCCGGCCAGGCCGGCGATCAGCGCCCAGGCCGTGCGTAAATCCTTCGGCGAGCACATCGTGCTCGACGGGGTCGATCTCACCGCTGCCGAAGGCACCATCTTCTCCCTGCTCGGGCCCAACGGTGCCGGGAAGACGACGATGGTGCGCATTCTGTCGACCCTGATCCCGGCCGACGGCGGCGACATCCGGGTCGGCGGGCACGACGTGGTCACCGATCCGGATGCGGTGCGCGCCCTGATCGGCGTCACCGGCCAGTTCTCCGCGGTGGACAACTATCTCACCGGCGAGGAGAACCTGCGCCTGATGGCCGACCTTCGCCACCTCGGCCGCGCCGCCGGACGCCGCCGGATCGCCGAGCTGCTCGAGCGGTTCGACCTGACCGGCGCCGCGCGCAAGCCGCTATCGACCTACTCCGGCGGGATGCGGCGCAGGCTGGACCTGGCGATGACGCTGGTCGGCAACCCGTCAGTGATCTTTCTCGACGAGCCCACCACCGGGCTCGACCCGCGCAGCCGCCGCACCATGTGGCAGATCATCCGGGAACTGGTAACCGACGGCGTGACGATCTTCCTCACCACCCAGTACCTCGACGAGGCCGACCAGCTGGCCGACTATCTCGCGGTGCTGGATCACGGGCGGATCGTCGCCGAAGGCACCCCCGCCGAACTGAAGCGCCGCATCCCTGGCGGGCACATCCAGCTCCAGTTCGCCGAACCAGACGCCCTGCGCGCGGCGGTCAGCATGATCCCGAACGCCACCCCGGACGACGATCAGCTGATTCTGCAGGTCCCCGGCGACG
>WNFL01272091.1_pt1 | contig 28094 bp, 29 predicted proteins | sample 5400361 | NCBI WGS metagenome assembly WNFL01 (sample SAMN13153351, study PRJNA577476) | soil metagenome | isolation source: 40 cm soil on Douglas fir-dominated hillslope | place: USA:California | collected 2013-09-17
GTTGAGGCCCGACGCGTTGTTGCGATAGGCGAGCTCGGTGAAGGTGGGCGTCTCGAAGCCGCGCCCGACGTTCGCGTAGACGTTCAGCTCGCGCGCGGCGTGCCAGGTGAGGCCGGCCACGGGATTGGTCGCGCGATATTCGAGCGTGCCGCTGTCGTCGGGGTTGCCGGGCGCGATGTAGCGGTCGCGTGTTTCGAAGCGCACGCGGCTCGAGCGCACGCCCGCGAGGGCGCTCCAGCGCTCGCCGAAGTCGGCGCTGCCCTGCAGCAGCACGTCCGTGTTGGCGACGCGGTCGTCCTCGTCGCGGCGCAGCGCCCCGCGCACGCCCGCGTCGTTGAGGTAACCCTGGCGATCGTCCGCCATGCGATCGTGCTCGATGCCGGCCACTACGCGCGCGCTTGCCGCCTCGCCCAGCACGAAACGCCGCGCGAGCTGCAGCGCCGTTCCCGCGTACTGGCGCTCGAACACCACGATCCCGCCGCTCGAGCTTGCCGGCAGCTGGGCCGCGAGCGGCGTCGAGAGCTTGTTGTCGAGGTCGCGCTCGCCAAGGTAGGCGCGTGCCGTCAACGTCGTGTCGCTCGCCAACGCATGCTCGAGCACCCAGCCCGCCTGCTTCTGGCGCACGCTCTTCCCCGAATCCTGCGTGAACGCGATCGCCGGCGCCTGGCGCGGGCTCGCCTCCCACTGCGCGCGCGTGAGTCCGAGCGGATCGAGGGCGTCGGGTTGGTCGAGGACGTTGACGACGGTGTCCAGCCGCGTGGCCGGCGCGAGCTGCCAGCTCCACTTGGCGTTCAGCTGGTCGCGCCGCGCCGCGCTGTGGTCGCGATAGCCGTCGGTCTCGAAGCGCGAGGCATCGATCGTATAGCGATGCTCCCCGCTTGCCGCGGCGAAGCTCGCGCCCACGCGATGCGCGTCGTACGGCGCTGCCGACGCGGAAAGCGTGGCCGTGGGCTCGGGTGCGCCGGCCTGCGTGAAGACCTGCACGACGCCGCCCGCGGCGTTGCCGTAGAGGAGAGCCAGCGGGCCGCGCAGCACCTCGATGCGCTCGGCGGTGGCGAGGCTCACGTTGGAGGCCTGCGCCTGCCCGTCGGGCATCGTGGCCGGAATGCCATCGACGATCACGCGCACGCCGCGGATTCCGAAGGTCGAGCGCGAGCCGAAGCCGCGGATCGACAGCTGCAGGTCCTGCGCGTAGTTCTGGCGGTTGAGCACCGTCAAGCCCGGCACCCGCACCAGCGCCTCGGACAGGTTCACCAGCGGCCCGGCCGAGCGGATCACGTTCGCATCGATCGCGGTGATCGCGGCGGGCGCCGCGAACGCGGCGACCTCGCCGCGAGTGGCGGAGATGACGACGGTGTCGAGGGGAACCGGCGCCTGGTCCACGTCACTCGCCCTTGATGCCGGCTTCCTTGAAGAGGCGCGCATAGCGGGCGAGCTGCTCGCGCGTCGCGACCGCGAGCTCCTCGGGCGAGGTGCCGCGCACCGTGAGCCCCTGGTCGCGCAGCTTCTCGCGCACCTCGGGATCGGCGAGCGCCTTGGCGATCTCGGCATGAAGGCGCGCGATGATTTCCTTCGGCGTCCCGGCGGGCGCCATCACCGTGAACCACGAGTTGAACTGGAAGCCCGGCATGCCCGAGGTGGAAACAGTCGGCGCCTCGGGAAATTGCGGCAGCGGCGCGGGCGTGGTGACGCCGATAAGGCGCAGCTTCCCGCCACGTACCAGCCCGACAACGGTCGCGAGCCCCTGGAACGCCACCGGCACCTCGCCCCCCGCCACACCGAGAGCCGCCTGCGAGGCGCCCTTGTAGGGGACGTGCGTGAGCGTAATGCCCGCTTGCGAGGCGAACAGCGCCATGGCGATGTGCTGCGGGCTGCCGTTACCGCCGGAGCCGAAGTTGACCTCACCGGGGCGCGCCTTGGCCGCCGCGATGAGGTCGCCCGCGCTCTTGAAGGGCGAATCCGGCGTCGTGACGAGCCCCCATTCGATGGTGGCGACGAGCGACACCGGCTCGAAGTCGCGCAGGATGTCCCACGACGGTTTCGTCGACATGTTGGGCAGCATGGTCATGATGCTGTCGTTGAATCCGCCGAGGGTGTAGCCGTCGGCGGTGGCCTTCGCCACGCGGTCCGCGCCGATGAGCCCCGAGGCGCCGGGGATGTTCTCGATCACGATCTGCTGGCCCATGTTCGCCGACATCTTCTGCGCGACGATCCTCGCCGCGCTGTCCACGGCGCTCGCCGCGGCGAGCGGCACGATCATGCGGATCGGCTTGTTGGGATAGCCCTGCTGCGCCGGCGCTGCGAACGGCAACGCGAATGCCAGCAGAAGCAAAGTCAATAGACGATCACATTGAGAAAACAGAGATCGCACGCAGGCCGCGGACAAAAGCGAAATCATATGAATGGCTTTCATGTGGCTAGTGGGTGCGCAGGGGAGGAATCTCGAGCTCCTCGGCGAGCCGATCGAGAGTGAGCATGAGCGCGGGCGCGATGGCGATGCCCCCGGCGCGCTGCGCGAGCACGCGCGCGTGGCTCTGCTCGCCGGGCACGCGAATCGCGTCCACCCCCGGCAGGCGCGCGGAAGCGTGCAGGTCGCGCACCAGCGTGTCCACGGCCGCCTTGAACTCCTTGATGTCGCCGAACGCCGCGGGGTCGATCGCGACGATCGCCTGCCCGGTGTTGGTGGCGCTCTCGGCGTCGTGGTTGAAGTCGACCACGTCCTTGCCCATCGCGGCGCCGTTCAAGGTGCCCGCGAGGAGGCCCACCACCAGCGCGAGGCCGTAGCCCTTGTAGCCGCCGATGGGCAGCAGGAACCCCTCGTTGGCGCGGCGCGGATCGGTGAGCGGGTTTCCCGAGCGGTCGATCATCCAGCCCTCGGGCATCATCTCGCCGCGCGCGGCCTTGGCTTTCACCTTGCCGTAGGCCGCGACCGTGGTCGCCATGTCGAGCACGATGGGCGCTTCCTCGCCCGCGGGGATCGCCGCGGCGATCGGGTTGGTGGAAAGCAGCATGTCGATGCCGCCCCATGGCGGCAGGTGGTTCGCGTTGCCGACCGCGAAATAGAGCCCGATCATGTCGTGGGGAAGCATCATGCGCGCGTAGAGCGAGGCGGGCCCGGCGTGGTTACTCCATTGCACGCCGATCCAGGCGACACCCGCGGTACGCGCCTTCTCGATGGCGAGCTCCGCGGCGCGCTTCATGACCAGGTGGCCCATGGCGTTGTCGCCGTGGATCAACGCCATCCCGGCACGCTCGCGCTCGACGCGGATGTCGGGATGCAGGTTCACGCCGCCGGCGCGAATGCGCTTCAGGTACTGCGGAAGGCGGATCACGCCGTGGCCGTCGGAGCCCTGCAGGTCGGCGTCCGCCATGAGTGCCGCGACCGTGCGCGCATCGGCCGACGGCATGCCGGCCGTCTCGAAGGCGAGCGCGATGAAGAAGCGCAGCCGCGAATGGTCGACCAGGACGGGCGGCGCGCTCACGATGCCTCCTCGATCCAGGTGGCCTGGATGGCTTCCAGGATCTTTTCGCCCGAGCGCTCGGGATCGTCGTCGAAATCGGCGAGCTCGAGCACCCAGCGGCGCAGGTCCGTGAAGCGCACCGCCGCGGGATCCACGTCCGGAAACTTTTCCGCTAGCGCGATCGCGATGTCGCGCGTGTCGGTCCACTTCATCGCTTGGCCTCGCTCACCTGGTTCAGGGTGTACTTGGGAATCTCGACGGTAATGGGCTTGTCGCCCACGCGCGCCTGGCACGACAGGCGCGAGGTGAGCTCGAGGCCCCACGCCTTGTCGAGGAGGTCGTCTTCCTTCTCGGTGGGCGCCACCAGGTCCTCGTAGCCTTCGCGCACGATCACGTGGCACGTGGTGCACGCGCAGCTCTTCTCGCAGGCGTGCTCGATCTCGATGTGGTTGTCGAGGAGCACGTCGCAGATCGAGGTGCCGGGGACCGCCTCGATCACGGCGCCCGCGGGGCACAGCGTTTCGTGCGGCAGGACGGTAAGCCGTGTCACTTGGCGCGCACCTCGTCCAGGCGCCGGCCGGTGAGCGCGCCGGAGACGGCGCGGTCCATGCGGCGCCCGGCGAACGACTCGCTCGCTCGGTTGAGCTCGTGGATCGCGCTCTTGAGGGCGCGAGGGTCGGTGCCGCTCGACACGCGCTCGAGCGAAGCCATGCCGCGCTCGAGCGCCGCGCCCTCCTCGCCCGTGAGGAGGTCGGCATCTCTGGCGAGCGCGGCGCGGATCGCGGCGAGGAGCGACTCGGCCTCGACCCTCTGCTCGGCGAGCGCGCGCGCGTCGCGATCGCCCGTGGCGTGCGAGAAGCTTTCCTGCAGCATGCGCGCCACCTCGTCGTCCGAGAGGCCGTAGGAAGGCTTCACCACGATCGAGGACTCGACGCCGGTCGTGGCCTCGCGCGCCGAGACCGAGAGCAGGCCGTCGGCGTCCACTTGAAAGGTCACCTGGATGCGCGCGGCGCCCGCGACCATCGGCGGGATCCCACGCAGCTCGAAGCGCGCGAGCGAGCGGTTGTCGGAGACCAGCTCGCGCTCGCCCTGCACCACGTGGATCGCCATCGCGGTCTGGCCGTCCTTGAAAGTGGTGAATTCCTGGGCGCGCGCCACGGGAATCGTGGAATTACGCGGGATCACGCGCTCGACGAGGCCGCCCATGGTCTCGAGGCCGAGCGAGAGCGGGATCACATCGAGCAGCAGCCAGTCGTCGCCGGGCGCGCGGTTGCCGGCGAGCACGTTGGCCTGGATCGCCGCGCCGAGAGCCACGACCGCGTCGGGGTCGAGGTCCTTCAGCGGCGCGCGAGCGAAGAATCTCTCGACCGCCTTCTGCAGGTGCGGCATGCGGGTCGCGCCTCCGACCAGCACCACGCCGTCCACGTCGCGCACATCGAGCTTCGCGTCGCGCAGCGCCTTCCTCGTGGGGGCGAGCGTCTTCTGCACCAGGCCCGCGGTGATCTGCTCGAACTCGGCGCGCGTGAGGCGCAGGTGCGGCTTCTGCCCGTAGGAGAGCGTCACGTGCATGTCGGCCTGGTCCGCGGTGGAGAGCCTTTCCTTCACCTCGCGCGCCGCGGCGAGCAGGCGCCGCGTGTCGCCGCCGCCCGCGTCGGCGAGCTGGTGGCCCACGCGCCAGTGGGTGGCGACGGCCTGGTCGAAGTCATCGCCGCCGAGCGCCGAGTCGCCGTTGGTGGACAGCACCTCGAACACGCCCCGTGTCAACTTGAGGATCGAGATGTCGAAAGTGCCCCCGCCCAGGTCGAAGATCGCGAAGGTGCCTTCGGAGGCATGGTCCAGGCCGTAGGCGATGGCCGCGGCGGTCGGCTCGTTCAGGAGCCGCAGCACGTTCAAGCCGGCGAGCTTCGCCGCGTCCTTGGTGGCCTGGCGCTGGGACTCGTCGAAATAGGCGGGCACCGTCACGACGGCGCCGAAAAGCTCGCCGCCCAACGCGCGCTCCGAGCGATCGCGCAGCACCTTGAGGATTTCCGCGGACACCTGCACCGGCGAGCGCACGCCCGCCGCGGTCTCGATCGCGACCATGCCGGGGGCATCCTTGAAGTGGTAGGGAAGCGCGCCGTACTTGGCGACGTCGGCCACGCCGCGCCCCATGAAGCGCTTGACGGAAACGATGGTGTTGGCCGGATCGTCGGCCTGCGCCGCGCGCGCGCCATAGCCCACCTCGACGCGGCCGTCCGGAAGGTAGCGCACGATCGAGGGCAGGAGCGGGCGGCCTTCCTCGTCGGCGATGACTTTGGCCAAGCCGCTCCTCACGGTCGCGGCGAGCGAGTGCGTAGTGCCCAGGTCGATGCCCACCGCGAGCTTTCGTTGGTGCGGCGCGGGCGATTCGCCCGGCTCGGAGATCTGCAGGAGGGCCACTAGGCCCTCCGTTCCCGGGGACAGACCAGCGCTCGAAGGTGGATGTGCTCTGTCCCCCAAAGATTGTCATGCATGCAGGGCCTCGTCGATCTCGTCCTCGATCTTGTCGAGGAAGCGCAGCTTCCTGACCAGCGAGCATCCGGCGTCGAAATTGGCGTCCTTGTCGAGCGCGCGCTCGAGCATGCGCAGCATCTCCGAACGCGACTGGGCGATGTCGCCGCGCAAGCGCGCGAGCTTGCCCGCATCGCGCGCGGCGCGCGCATCGGCCACGGCTTCGCGCCACTCCATCTGCTGCATGAGGAAATCCGGCGCCATCGCGGTGTTGCTCTCCTCCTCGGTGTCGTAGCCCTTCAGCTCGAGGAGGTAGCGCGCGCGCTCGACCGGGTCCTTCAGCGTGCGGAACGCCTCGTTGGCGCGTGTGGCCCACTGCATCGCGACGCGGCGTTCGGCTTGCGTGGCCGACGCGAAGCGATCGGGGTGCACCTGCGACTGCAGGTCGCGGTAGCCGCGCTCCAAGCGCGCCGGATCCACGGCGTACTTCACCGGAAGTCCGAGCAGCTCGAAGTGGTCCTGGGCGAGACCCCGGTTCATGCCTTCGCTTGGATGGGGTCTGTGCCGGGTCTAGACGTTGAACGATTCCCCGCAGCCGCAGCGGTCCTTCTCGTTCGGGTTGTTGAACTTGAAGCCTTCGTTCAGGCCCTCGCGCACGAAGTCGAGCTCCGTGCCGTCGAGATAGGCGAGGCTCTTCGGGTCGATCAGCACGCGCACGCCGTTCGACTCGAAAGCCGTGTCCTCGGGCTGCTCCTCGTCGGCGAACTCGAGCTTGTAGGCGAGCCCCGAGCAGCCCGTGGTGCGCACGCCCAGGCGCAGGCCCACGCCCTTGCCGCGCTTCTCGATGTAGCGCTTGACGTGCTCCGCGGCGCGATCGGTGAGCTGGACGGCCATCAGTCGGCCGCCTTCTTGCCGGCATCGGCATCGCCCGCGCCGTACTTCTTGCGGTAGTCGGCGATGGCCGCCTTGATGGCGTCCTCGGCGAGGATCGAGCAATGGATCTTCACCGGCGGCAGCGCCAGCTCCGCGGCGATCTGGGTATTCCTGATGGTCGCGGCCTCGTCCACGGTCTTGCCCTTCACCCATTCGGTGACGAGCGAGGAAGAGGCGATCGCCGAGCCGCAGCCGTAGGTCTTGAACTTGGCGTCCTCGATGATGCCGGCCTTGTTCACCTTGATCTGCAGCTTCATAACGTCGCCGCACGCGGGCGCGCCCACCATGCCGGTGGCGACCCCCTCGTCGGCCTTGTCGAAGGATCCGACGTTCCTGGGGTTTTCGTAGTGGTCGATGACTTTTTCGCTGTATGCCATGTGTATCTCCTAGTGTGCAGCCCACTGCACGGTATTCAAGTCGACGCCGTCCTTGTACATCTCCCAGAGCGGGCTCATCTCGCGCAGCTTGCCGATGCGCTCCTTGATGAGCTTCACGGCGAAGTCGATGTCGGCCTCGGTGGTGAAGCGCCCCAGGGTGAAGCGTATGGAGCTGTGCGCGAGCTCGTCGTTGCGGCCCAGCGCGCGCAGCACGTACGAGGGCTCGAGCGAGGCCGAGGTGCACGCCGATCCCGACGACACCGCGAGCTCCTTCATGCCCATGATGAGCGACTCGCCCTCCACGAAGTTGAAGCTCACGTTCAAATTGTGCGGCACGCGCTGCTCGAGATCGCCGTTCACGTAGATCTCTTCCATGTCCCTGAAGCCCGCGAGGAGCTTGTCGCGCAGCTTCCCGATGCGCTCGTTCTCCGCCGCCATCTCGAGACGCGCGATGCGGAAAGCCTCGCCCATGCCGACGATCTGGTGGGTGGCGAGCGTACCCGAGCGGAAGCCCTTCTCGTGTCCGCCGCCGTGCATTTGCGCTTCCAGTCGCACGCGCGGCTTCCTGCGCACGTAGAGCGCGCCGATGCCCTTCGGCCCGTAGGTCTTGTGCGCGGAGAAGCTCATCAGGTCGACCTTGAGCTTGTCCAGGTCGATCGCGACCTTGCCGGTGGCCTGCGCCGAGTCGACGTGGAAGATGATGCCCTTCGCCCTCGTGATCTCGCCGATCTCGGCGATCGGCTGGATCACGCCGATCTCGTTATTCACCATCATGATCGAGGCGAGGATGGTATCGGGGCGGATCGCCGCCTTGAGCTTGTCGAGGTCGAGGAGTCCGTCGGGCTCGGGATCCAGATACGTCACCTCGAAGCCCTCGCGCTCGAGCTCGCGCAGGGTGTCGAGCACGGCCTTGTGCTCGGTCTTCATGGTGATGAGGTGTTTGCCCTTGGTCTTGTAGAAGTGCGCCGCGCCCTTGATCGCGAGGTTGTCGGACTCGGTGGCGCCGGAGGTCCAGACGATCTCCTTCGGGTCGCAGTTCACCAGCTTCGCGACTTCGACGCGCGCGTTCTCGACGGCCTCCTCGGCTTCCCAGCCATAGCCGTGGCTGCGCGAGGCCGGGTTGCCGAATTGCTCGGTGAGCCAGGGGATCATCTTCTCGGCCACGCGCGGGTCCACCGGCGTGGTCGCGGAATAGTCGAGGTAGATCGGTTTCTTGCGGATGGCGAGACTCATGGCTTCGTCACGACGAAAGGAGATGCGGTTGGCGCGGATGGGCCGGCCCGCGCACCAGCGACACCGGCTTGGTGCGCTGCCTGTCGACCAACTGGGACAACGTGACCCCTGCGAGAAATCCGTACACCGTGGTGTTCAGCTCTTCCCACAGGTCGTGCGTCATGCAGCGATGGCTGTCGTGGCAATTCTCGCGGCCGCCGCACTGCGTGGAATCGATCGGTTCTTCCACCGCGCGAATGATGTCGGCCACGGTGACCTTCGAGGCGGGGCGTGCGAGGTGATAGCCGCCGCCGGGCCCGCGCACGCTTTCGACCAGCTCGCGGCGACGCAGCTTGCCGAAAAGCTGCTCCAGGTAGGAAAGCGAGATCTTCTGGCGATCGCTGATGCCGGCCAGTGTGACGGGGCCCGGATCGCCATGCAGCGCGAGGTCGAGCATCGCGGTCACCGCGAAGCGTCCTTTGGTGGTGAGTCTCATGGGGTCATCCTCACTGTCCGGGGCGCCCGGAAGCCAATCCCGAGCGATTCACTCAAGTATAGTAATTCCGACTAAAATAGTCAAGAATGATTCAACCGGTTTTTCGGCGAAGATCGGCGCTGTTAGAGGCTTTTTCCAGCTCCTCGAGCCGTTCGAGTATTTGCGCCAAGCGCCCATCCATGTCTTCGCTTCGAGTCCCCAAGGTCACCAGCACCTTGTTCAAGGGATCGTCCAGGTCGGCACCGACGGCATAGGCGTCGAAAGCCATGCGTCCCACGTCACCATGGCCAGGCGCCGCTTCGACGATGCGCGCGGGGATGCCCACGACGGTCGCCCCAGGCGGCACCGGCTTCACGACCACCGAGTTCGAACCGACCTTGGCGCCCTCGCCGACCGTGAACGGACCGAGGATCTTGGCGCCCGCGCCGACGACCACGCCCCTGCCCAGGGTGGGATGGCGCTTGCCCGCGTTCCAGGAAACGCCTCCGAGGGTGACGCCGTGATAGAGCGTGCAGTCGTCGCCGATCTCCGCGGTCTCGCCGATCACGACGCCCATGCCGTGATCGATGAAGACGCGGCGCCCGATGATCGCGCCCGGATGGATCTCGACCCCGGTCAGGAAGCGGGCGATGTGCGACATGAAACGCGCGAGCCACCTGAGGCGCAGGCGCCATAGCGAGTGGGAGAAGCGGTGCATCTGCAGCGCGTGGAAGCCGGGATAGCAGGTGAGCACCTCCCACACCGAGCGCGCGGCGGGGTCGCGCTCGAACACGCATTGGATGTCTTCGCGGATGCGGCGGAACATGGAAAGCGCTCGTCGTTAACGCGTTGTCTGGATGGACGAAGTCTATTATTCCCGAGTAAAATAATCAACTATTCACCCGTCCGGGTGAAACGCATCCCCTGTGAAACGCTTCTTCCAACGCTACGGCGAGTTCGTTCGCCAGCCCGACGTCATTCGCCTGCTGGTGGTGGCGCTCTTCACGCGCATGCCGGTGGGCATGGTCGGCTTCGCGATGCTCATGTACCTGCGCGAAGCGCTCGGCAACTTCACCCTCGCGGGCTCCGCGGTCGGCATCACCTTCGTCGCCATGGCCGTGGTCGCTCCGATCATCGGTCGCATCATCGATCGCCACGGGCCGCGCCTGCCGCTCCTGGTGACCGGCACGGTGCAGCCGCTCGCGCTCCTCGGCGTGCTCGCGAGCGCGAAGGCGGGGTTGCCGTTCGCCGCCGTCGCCGCGTGCGCGGGGCTGGCCGGGGCGTTCGCCTCGCCGATCACCACGCTCACGCGCACCGCTTGGCGCCACCGTTTCGAGCGCGAGGACGACCGGCGCACCGCCTTCTCGCTCGACGCGGTGATGATCGAGATCAACTTCACGCTCGGTCCGGCGATCGTCGCCCTCATCCTCGCGCAAGCGAGCGCGACGGCAGCCTTCGCCTTCTCGATCGCGGTGGTGGTCGCGGCGCTTCTCGTCTTCCTCGCCGGACCGACGCTCCGCTACTTCGCGAAGAGCGCGGCCGCCGAGCGCCACCTGTTCGGCCCGCTCACCGAGCCGCGCCTGTGGCTGGTGTTCATGGCGTCGTTCGGCCTCACCACATGTTTCGGGCTTCTCGAGGTCGGCTACCCCGCCTATGCCACGGCGCTCGCGATGCCGGCGCTGGGCGGAGTGCTGCTCTCCATCAATTCGCTCGGCAGCGCGCTCGGCGGGGCGATCTTCGGCGGCCTCAACCTGCGCGCCCCGGTCGAGCGCCAGTTCGCGTGCGTGCTGGGCCTCATGGCGATCCCCGTCTTCCTGCACACGCTGGCGAGCGGCACGCTGGCCTTCGCCGTCGTCGCTTTCCTCGCCGGAGCCCTCATCGCGCCCTCGATCGCCGCGCAGTCGGTGCTCATCTCGCGCCTGGCGCCAGCGCAGTACGCGACCGAGGCGTTCACCTGGTCGTCGACCTTCATCGTGAGCGGCCTGGGCGCCGGCATGGCGCTCGGCGGCTTCCTGGTGGAGACGACGGGGCTGCGCTCGGCGTTCGCGACCGGCAGCGCGATAGTCGCCACCATGGCGTTCATCGGCCTGGCGATCACCTCGGGTGCGGCGCGGCGCGCGCGCGCCTGAAGGCTTACTTTCCCTTTTTGCGCGCGTCCCAGGCGCCCATCAGCCCGCGCAGTAGCTTCACCTCCTCGCGCTCGAGGCCGGCGCGCGCGAAGAGCCTGCGCAGGCGCTCCATGAAGCGTCCCGGCTTCGCGGGATCGAGGAAGCCCGCCGCCAGCGCGGAAGACTCGAGGTGCGCGAGGAGCCCCTCGACGTCGTCGCGGGTCGCGGGCTCGACCGGCCTGGAAGGCGGCGGCGCGAAGGCGCCGGCGCACGTCGCGAGCTCGTAGCACGCCACCTGCACGGCCGCCGCCAGGTTGAGCGACGAATAGAGCGGATTGGCGGGCACGCACACCAGGCGCTGGCAGCGCGACAGCTCCTGGTTCGAAAGTCCCGAGGTCTCGTTGCCGAAGACCAGCGCCACGTTGCCTTGCGAGGCGGCATCGACGATCGACGCCGCCGCATCGCGCAGGGACTGGGCCGGGTGCGAAAGGTCGCGCCCGCGCGCGCTGAAGCCCACCGCGAGCAGGCGATCGGCGAGGGCGGCATCGAGGCTCGTGCAGACGCGCGCCTCGCCGAGAAGGCCGGCGGCGCCGGCGGCCATGGCGCTCGCGTCCGGATCGGGGAAATGCCGCGGCGCCACCAGCACCAGGTCGGTGAATCCCATGGTCTTCATGGCGCGCGCCGCGGCGCCGATGTTGCCCGGGTGGCTCGGCCGCGACAGCACGACGGCGATGCGCCGCAGGGATTCGCTATCCATCGGCGCGATTGTGCCTGAGCGAAAAAAAAGGCGGCGCGCCCGCTGGCGCACCGCCTCGCACCCCTACTTCCCATCGCCTCGGGAGGGCACCCCCTGTGTAAAGGCGCATCCTGTTTACGATGTGTCGGTATTTATATATCGTAGAGCGATATGTTGTCAACCGCCGACTATGAGGTGCTCGCCGCGTTCCGCTACACGCTGCGCGGCTTCCTCGCGTTCAGCGATGCGGCCGCGGCGCGCTTCGGCATCACCCAGCAGCAGTACCAGGCCCTCCTCGCGATGAAGACCCATGTCGGGCGCGAGCCCCTTGCGGTAAGCGGCTTGGCCGCCCTCCTCCTCGTCAAGCACCACAGCGCGGTCGGCATGGTCGACCGCCTCGCGAAGCTCGGCATGGTGCGCCGCGCGGCCTCTCCCGGCGACCGGCGCAAGGTGGCGCTGCGGCTCACCGCGAAGGGCGCGCGCGCCACGGCGAGGCTCGCGGCCATCCACCGCGCCGAGCTCGCGCGCATCGCGCCGGACTTCGCGCGCTACATGATTTTCTTGGCGAGGCCGGTTCGCGGGTAAAATCCCCGCTCCATGCATCCCATGCTCAACACGGCCGTCAAGGCCGCGCGCAAGGCCGGCAGCATCATCACCCGCGCCTCCTCCGACATCGACCGGCTGACGATCCGCACCAAGCGCAAGAACGATTTCGTCTCCGAGGTGGACCACGCCGCCGAGGAAGCGATCATCGGCGTGCTGCGCGAGGCGTATCCGTCGCACGGGATTCTCGCCGAGGAAAGCGGCTCGAGCGGCCTCGAGGCCGAGTTCGTCTGGGTGATCGATCCCCTCGACGGCACCACCAATTTCCTGCACGGATTCCCGCAGTACTGCGTGTCGATCGGGCTCCTGCACAAGGGTGTGCCCACCCAGGCCGTGGTGTTCGACCCGAACAGGAACGAGCTCTTCACCGCCACCAAGGGCGTGGGCGCCTACCTGAACGACCGGCGCATCCGCGTGAGCAAGGTGGACAAGCTCGAGGACGCGCTCATGGGAACGGGGTTTCCGTTCCGCGAGGTGGGACACCTCGACGATTACCTGCGCATGTTCAGGAACGTGACCCTCCATTGCTCGGGCGTGCGCCGCCCCGGCGCCGCGGCGCTCGACCTCGCGTGGGTCGCCGCCGGCCGGATCGACGGGTTCTGGGAGATCGGCCTTTCACCGTGGGACATGGCGGCCGGAGCGCTCCTGGTGCGCGAGGCGGGCGGGCTGATCGGCGACCTCGAGGGCGAGGACAAATTCCTCGATAGCGGGCGCGTGGTGGCTGCCAACGGCAAGATCTTCGGCGCGCTGCTGCAGCTTCTCAAGCAGAAAAGCTGATGCGCATCGCCGCTGGCCTCCTCGGGCTCGCTCTCGCGGCGGGCGCGCCGCCCTCCCCGGCCGACGTGGGCCCGGCCGATCGCGGGCTCGTCGAGCGCGCCAGGAAGGAAGGCGCGGTCACGCTCTACACCTCGATGCAGGTCACCGACTCGCGGCCGCTCACCGAGGCCTTCGAGAAGAAGTACGGCATCAAGGTGAACCTGTGGCGCGCCAGCGGCGAGAAGGTCGCGCAGCGCGTCGTCACCGAAGCGCGCGGCAACCGCTTCGACGTGGACGTGGTGGAGACCGACGGCGCGCAGATGGAGATTCTGCACCGCGAAAGGCAGCTCGCGGCCTTGACGGGCATCGCCCTCGCAGACATTCCCGCCCACATCGTGCCGGCCCACAAGGACTACGTGCCGACGCGCCTCACCCTCTACGTGCTCGCCTACAACACCGATCGCGTGCGCGCCTCCGAGGTGCCCAACTCGTATGACGATCTCCTCGATCCCAGGTGGACGGGCCGCTTCGCGGTGGAGGCCGCGGACGTCGCGTGGTTCGCGGCGGTGGCCCACGCGATGGGAGACGACAAGGGCATCGCGTACTTCCGCAAGCTCGCCGCGATGAAGCCGTCGATTCGCAGCGGACACACCCTGATGGCGGAGCTGGTGGCCGCGGGCGAGATCGACATGGCGCTCGACACCCACGTGCAGGGCGTGGCGCGGCTGAAGGACAAGGGCGCGCCGATCCAGTGGAAGGCGCTGCAGCCGGCCTTCGGCCAGCCCAGCTCGGTGGGCGTTGCGCGCCGCGCGCCGCACCCCAACGCCGCGCTCCTCCTGGCCGCCTTCGTGCTCTCGCGTGATGGCCAGGAGATCATCAAGGCGCGCAACCGCGTGCCCTCCAGCACCGCGGTGGATAGCCCGCTCAACAAGTTCAAGTACGACCTCGTCGACCCGGCGCTCATGCTCGAGGAATGGGACAAGTGGTCGAAGCTCTGGTCGACGCTCTTCCTCGGCGGCAAGCAAGTCACCAAGGAAGACTAGCGGGCGTTCCATGGCGCACGCGGGCTCCCTTCTTCATCGCATCGTGATCGTCGGCGGGGGCGCGGGCGGCCTGGAGCTCGCCACCCGCCTGGGCGACAAGCTCGGGCGCGGCGAGCGCGCGCACGTGACGCTGGTCGACCGCAGCCGCACGCACTTGTGGAAGCCGCTCCTGCACGAGGTGGCGGCGGGCAGCATGGACATCCACCAGCACCAGCTCGACTACCTCGCGCAGGCGCTCTGGCATCGCTTCACCTTCGTGCTGGGTGCCCTCGCCGGCCTCGACCGGGCCACGCGCGAAGTGGTGGTCGCCGCGGTGCGGGACGACGAGGGCGAGGAGATCCTTCCCGAGCGGCGCATCGGCTACGACACGCTCGCGATCGCGATCGGCAGCGAATCGAACGACTTCGGCACGCCCGGGGTGCGCGAGCACGCCTTCACCATCGACAACGCCTGGCAGGCGCACCTCTTCCACCGCCGGCTGGTGAACGCGTGCTTCCGCGCCAACTTCGCCAACGACGGCAAGGTGCTCGACATCGCGATCGTCGGCGCGGGCGCCACCGGCGTCGAGCTCGCCGCCGAGCTGCACAACACCATCCGCGTGCTCGCCGCCTACGGCCTCGAGAACTTCGACCCCGAGCGCCAGATCCACATCGCCGTCGTCGAGGCCGGCCCGCGCATCCTGCCGGGGCTTCCCGACCACATCGCCGAGGGCACCATGAAGGCGCTGAAGGAGCTTCGCGTCGACGTGTTCATCGCGGAGCGCGTGGTCGAGGTCACGGCGGGCGGCGTGAAGACCGCGAACGGCCGCGAGATCCCCGGCGACTTCACGGTGTGGGCCGCGGGCATCCGCTGCAACGACGTGCTGAATCAGCTGGACGGCCTCGAAGTCGACCGCATCAACCGGCTCGTGGTGAAGCCGACCCTCGAGACCACTCGCGACGCGAACGTCTTCGCCTTCGGCGACTGCGCCGCGTGCCCCTGGGAAGACGGCAAGCTCCTGCCGCCGCGCGCGCAGACGGCGCACCAGCAAGCGAGCCATCTCGTGGGAACGTCGACCGGGCGCCTTTCGGGCGAAGCGCCGCGGCCTTTCCGCTATCGCGACTTCGGCTCGCTCGTCTCGCTCGGCGCCTACGAGACCGTGGGCCAGCTGATGGGCTTCATCTCGAGCGAGAAATTCCGCGTCGAGGGCTGGCTCGCGAAGTTCTTCTACGTCTCGCTCTATCGCCAGCACGTGTGGGCGCTCTTCGGCTTCTGGCGCATGGCGCTCGATACCCTCGCGCAACTCCTGCGTCGCCAGACGCAGCCGAAAGTGAAGCTGCACTAGCCGACGCAAGATCCACTCCATGCGATTGCCGATCCTCGCCGCCGTATTGTCGTCGCTCGCCGCGGCCGCCACCGTTTCCACCGCGGCGGCCACCGACTATCCCGTGAAGCCGGTTCGCCTCATCGTGCCGTTCGCGGCGGGCGGCGGCAACGACGCCGTGGCGCGCACCATCGCGCAGCGCCTTTCGGCGCAGCTGGGACAGCAAGTCGTGGTGGACAATCGCGCCGGGGCGGGCGGCATCGTGGGCGCGGAGCTCGCCGCGAAATCGGCTGCCGACGGCTACACGCTCTTTCTCGGCGGCGTGGGCAGCCACGCGATCAATCCGAGCGTGCACCGCAACCTTCCCTACGATCCGGTGAAGGACTTCGCGCCGGTCTCGCTCATCGCTTCCGCGCCGCTGATTCTCGTCGTCCATCCCTCGGTCGCGGCAAATTCGGTCGCGGAGTTCATCGCGCTCTCGCGGGCGCAGCCCGACGCCATCAACTACGCCTCCAACGGCAACGGCAGCTCGTCGCACCTGGCCGCCGTCATGTTCGAACGAATGTCCGGAACGCGCATGACGCACGTGCCTTACAAGGGCCTTTCGCCCGCGCTCGTCGACCTGTTGTCCGGCCAGGTGCAGGCGATGTTCAGCAGCGTCGTGGCGATCCTTGGGCATGTGCGGGCGGGAAAGCTGCGCGCGCTCGCGGTCACCGGCGAAAGGCGCCTCCCGCTCATTCCCGATGTGCCCACGATCGCGGAAGCGGGCATCCCCGGCTACCAGGCCGGATCCTGGTATGGCATCCTCGCGCCGGCCGGCACGCCGCCGCAGATCATTCGCAAGCTCAACGCCGAGATCGTGAAGGCCATCCGCGAGCCCGAGATGCAGAAGGCGTTCGCGCTCGAGGGCGCCGAGCCCATCGGCAGCTCTGCCGAGCAATTCGCGGCGCACATCCGCGCCGAGCTCGACCGCCTCGGCAGCGTCGCCCGCGAGGCGAAGATCGAGCTGCAATAGCGATGTCGCAGGATCACGCCGCCGATAATCGTTACACGCGCGGGATCGCGGAATTCGTCGCCGCGCTGCGCTACGAGGCGATCCCCGCCGATGTCACCCATCGCATCAAGCTGCTGATCCTCGACGCGCTCGGATGCGCGCTCTACGGCGCCGATCTTCCCTGGACCCGCATCCTGCAGGGCCGCCTCGAATCGCTCGACGCCACGCGCGAGTGCGCGGTCTGGGGCACGGGCTTGCGGCTTTCCGCGCCCCATGCCGCCCTCGTCAACGGCACGCAGGTCCAGGGCTTCGAGCTCGACGACGTGCATCGCGCCGGAGTGCTTCATGTCGGCGCGGTGGTGCTGCCCGCTCTCATCGCGCTCACCGAGACGAGGCCGGGCATCTCGGGACGCGAATTCATCGCCGCCGCGGTGGCCGGCTACGAGATCGGGCCGCGCGTCGGCCTTTGCATGGGCCCGGAGCACATCGCGCAGGGGTGGCACTCCGGGGCCACCGTCGGCGTATTCTCCGCGGCCGCGGGTGCGGCGCGCGGCCTCGCCCTCGATTCCGATCGCACGGTTCACGCGCTGGGCATCGCCGGCACCCAGGCCGCGGGCCTCATGGCCGCGCAATACGGCTCGATGGTGAAGCGCATGCACGCCGGGCGCTCGTCGCAATCGGGCCTGTACGGAGCGCTTTTCGCCGAGGCGGGATTCACCGGCATCGTCGACGTGCTCGAAAGTCCGTACGGCGGGTTCTGCACCACGTTTTCGCGCTCGAGCGATCGCTTCGATCTCGCGCAGCTGGTGAAGGGCTTCGGCACCGAATGCTATGCATGCGTCGGAAGCAACCACACCACGCTGGATGCGATCCGGGAAATGCAATCCGAAAGGCCGTTCTCGGCGCGCGAGGTCGACCGGGTCGTCGTGCACGGATCCCGGGCGACGGTCGGGCACGTGGGATGGAAGTACGTGCCGCAGGGGCTCACGTCGGCGCAGCTCAACTTGCCCTACTCGGTGGCCACGCTTCTTCTCGAGGGCGACTGCTTCGTCGAGCAGTTCACGCAAGACAAGGTGGCGGACCCCGCACGCATGGCGCTCGCCGATCGGGTCGAGGTGCTCCATGATCCCGCCACCACGGCGCGCGGCGCCGCGTATCGGCACGCCGTGCGCGTCGAGGTGTTCCTGCATGACGGGACGCGCAGGGAAAGGTCCGTCGAGGCGCCGCGCGGCAGCGAGGAGAAGTTCGCCAGCGAAGCCGACGTCATCGCAAAGTTCGAGAAGCTCGGGCGGCGAGCACTGCCGGCGGCGCAACTCGCGCAACTGCGCGACGCGGTGCTTGCATTGGAGACGCTTCCGGATGCGCGGCAGATCGCCACGCTGCTGTCCGTTCCAGGCTGACCTTCAACGCCATCCATCGAGCTCGGGATGAAGCTCGAGCCGGCGCGATCGTTCCTGGAAGCGGGAGTGAGGTCGCTCCCTCACGTCTCAAGGAACGATCGCGCCGGGTCGAGCTTCACCCCCACTTCGAATGAGGCGATCTGCGCACTAATCCATCTGCGTCACGAATTTGGTGTTGAGGTAGCCGTCGAAGGTCTCGGTGCCGCCCTCGCTGCCGATGCCGCTGTCCTTCACGCCGCCGAACGGCGTCTCGGGCAACGCCGCGCCGAAATGGTTGATGTTGACCATTCCCGATTCCAGCCCGTTCTGGAGCCTGAGCGCGTTCTTCGACGAGGTGGTGAACGCGTAGGCCGAGAGCCCATAGGGCAGCGAGTTGGCGCGTCGAATCGCATCTTCGAGATCGGTGAACGGCACGCACGGCGCGATCGGGCCGAACGGCTCGAGCGTCATCACCTTGCTGTCGTCGGGCGGGTTACTGATCACGGTGGGCTGGAAGAAGTTGCCTTTGGCGCCGATGCGCGCCCCGCCCAGCTCCACGCGACCGCCGCGCTGGGTGGCGTCCTCGACGAATTCCATCATCGCCGGCACGCGGCGCTCGTGGGCGAGCGGCCCCATCTTCGTATCGGGCTCGATGCCCGGTCCCACCTTGATCTTGCCGGCCTTGTCGATGAAGCGCGCCATGAAGCGGTCGAAAAACCTGGTCTGCACGTAAAAGCGATTCGGCGACACGCACACCTGGCCGGCGTTCGCGAACTTGAGTCCGGCCAGCGCGTCGGCGGCGCGCTCGACGTCGGCGTCCTCGCACACGATCACCGGCGAGTGGCCGCCCAGCTCCATGGTAAGGCGCTTCATGTGCGCGCCGGCGAGCGCGGCGAGCTGCTTGCCGACGGGCACGGAGCCCGTGAACGAGATCTTGCGCACGACGGGCGAGCGGATGAGGTGCTCGGAAACCTCGGAAGGCACGCCCCACACGATGTTGAGCACGCCCGGCGGCAAGCCCGCCTCGTGGAACATGCGCGCGATCGCGACCACGGCGCTGGGGGTGTCTTCCGGCCCCTTGAGAATGATGGTGCAGCCGGCCCCCACCGCCGCGCAGATCTTGCGGATCGCCTGGTTGTACGGAAAATTCCACGGCGTGAAAGCCGCGCACACGCCGATCGGCTCGCGCAGCACCATCTGGCGCACGTTGGGGCTACGCGGCGGGATCACGCGCCCGTAGATGCGCCGGCATTCCTCGGCGTGCCAGTCGCAATGGTCGGCGCAGCGCAGCACCTCACCCACCGCCTCGGCGAGGGGCTTGCCCTGGTCGAGCGTGATGTTGCGGCCGATCTCCTTGGAGCGCTCGCGCGTCATCTGCCCCACGCGGCGCAGCACCGCGCTCTTCTCCATGGGCGACACCGTGCGCCACTTCTCGAACGCGCGCTGGGCCGCGGCGAGCGCACGGTCCAGGTCCGCGGTCGTGGCGTGGGGCAGCTTGCCGAGCACGTCGCCGGTCGCCGGATCGAGCACGTCCTGCTCGCGGCGCCCGCCGCCCTTGATGAACTCGCCGTCGATGTAAAGGCTCAGGTCTTCGTACATGGTCGCTCCGGAAAGGGTTGGGCGCGCGCAGGCGGCCCGTGGCCTATTTTGCCCGACTACAATAGCGCCTGATGAAGCTCGAAGCGCCGGCGCCCGCCCACACCCCGATGATGCAGCAGTACCTCGCCTTGAAGGCGGAGTACCCCGACATGCTGCTTTTCTACCGCATGGGTGATTTCTACGAGCTCTTCCACGGCGACGCGGAGCGCGCGGCGAAGCTCCTCGACATCACGCTCACCGCACGCGGGCAGTCGGGCGGGCAGCCGATCCGCATGGCGGGCGTGCCCTACCACGCGCTCGAGCCCTACCTCGCCAAGCTGGTGAAGGCGGGCGAGTCGGCGGCGATCTGCGAGCAGGTGGGCGACCCGGCGACCTCCAAGGGCCCGGTCGAGCGCAGGGTCACGCGGATCGTGACACCCGGCACCATCACCGATTCGGCGTTGCTGTCGGCCTCGCGCGACAGCCTCCTTGCCGCGGTGCATGTCGCCGGAGCCACCGCCGGAATCGCGTGGATCTCGCTCGCGAGCGGCAGTCTCACGGCCACCGAGGTTCCACGCGAGCGCCTCGACGGCGAGCTCGAGCGCCTTCGTCCCGCGGAGATCCTCGCCGTGCATGAGCTCAACGTGTCGCTGGTACCGGCGCCCGCGATGAAGCGCCTCGATCCCTGGCAGTTCGACGCCGTGGTCGCGAACCGAGAGCTCGCGCGCCAGTTCGGGACCGCGGACCTTTCGGGCTACGGCGCCGAGGGCATGGATTGCGCGATCGCCGCGGCCGGCGCGCTTCTCGCCTACTGTCGCCTCACGCAGCAATCGGCGCTGCCGCACGTGACCGGTCTGCGCGTCGAGCGCGCCAGCGAATTCGTGACGATGGACGCCGCCACGCGCCGCAACCTCGAGATCACCGAGACGCTCGGCGGGGCGGAATCGCCGACCCTCTTCTCGCTCCTCGATCGCTGTGCCACGTCGATGGGAAGCCGGCGGCTGCGCCATTGGCTGCATCATCCGATGCGCGACACCGGGGCCCTCGCGCGGCGCCATGCCGCCATCGCCGCCCTGGAAAGCCCGACCTCGCGGCTGCGCCACGACCGCCTCGCCGAGCATTTCGCGCCATGGTCGGACATCGAGCGCATCACCGCGCGCGTGGCGTTGCGCACCGCGCGCCCGCGCGACCTCGCGGGCTTGCGCGACACGCTCGCCACCCTGCCGCGGTTGCACGCCGCGCTCGCCGAAAGCGCGCACGCGGGGCTGGAGGGCGCCGCGGCGGCGCTTCGCCCCGCGCACGAGATCCACGCGACGCTCGCCGCCACGCTCAAGGACGAGCCCGCCGCGGTGCTGCGCGAAGGCGGCGTGATCCGCGACGGGCGCGACGCCGAGCTGGACGAGCTGCGCGCGATCCAGAACGACTGCGGCGCGTTCCTCCTCGACATGGAGAAGCGCGAGCGCAGCCGCACCGGCATCGCCAACCTGCGCGTGGAGTTCAACCGCGTGCACGGCTTCTTCATCGAGGTCACGCAGGGCCAGCTCGACAAGGTGCCCGTCGAGTACAAGCGCCGCCAGACGATGAAGAACGCCGAGCGCTTCATCACGCCCGAGCTGAAGGCCTTCGAGGACAAGGCGCTCGCGGCGGGCGAGCGCGCGCTCGCGCGCGAGAAGCTCCTCTACGAGGGGCTGGTCGACGAGCTGAACGCGCACATCGTGCGCCTGCAGGAGGTCGCCGCGGCCGCCGCCGAGCTCGACGCCCTGGGTGCGCTCGCCGCCAGCGCGCAGGCCTTGCGCCTGGTGCAACCGCGCTTCACAAGCGACGACTGCATCGACATTCACGAGGGCCGCCACCTCGTCGTGGAAAGCCAGGTCGACGACTTCATTCCCAACGACACGAGCCTCACGCGCTCGCGCCAGCTCCTCCTCGTCACCGGACCCAACATGGGCGGCAAGTCGACCTACATGCGCCAGGTCGCGCAGATCGCGCTGCTGGCCTATTGCGGCAGCTTCGTCCCGGCGAAGTCCGCGACGCTGGGTCCCATCGACCGCATCTTCACGCGCATCGGCGCCTCCGACGACCTGGCGGGCGGGCGCTCGACGTTCATGGTCGAGATGACCGAGGCCGCGTCGATCCTCAACAACGCGACGCCGAAGAGCCTGGTGCTGGTGGACGAGATCGGGCGCGGCACCTCGACCTTCGACGGGCTCGCCCTCGCCTACGCGATCGCGCGCCACCTCGCCGAACGCGTGCGCTGCTACACGCTCTTCGCGACGCACTACTTCGAGCTCACGCAGCTCGCGGCGGAGCTCCCGCACGTCGCCAACGTGCACCTCGATGCGGTGGAGCACAAGGACCGCATCGTGTTCCTGCATCGCCTGGAGGGCGGCCCCGCGGACCGCTCGTACGGAATCCACGTGGCGCACCTCGCCGGCATCCCGAAGGACGTGGTGCGGGCCGCGCGCCATCACCTCGCCGAGCTGGAGGAGCAGCTGCGCGCCGGCGGTCCGCAGCCCGATCTCTTCTCGCCACCCGCCGCGCCGGCCGGGCCGGATGAAGGCAGCGAGGCGCTGGAAGCGCTGCTGGAGATGAAGCCCGACGAGATGTCGCCCAAGGAAGCGTTGGAGGCGTTGTATCGGTTGAAGGCGCTGGCGAAGTAGCTTGGTTGCGGGCTCTGAGGAGGACACCCGTCGTCCCCGGCGCTATATGTGTGCTGCGCTTTGATGCTCCTCGCATCGACGCCGCCCAGTGCGCGGGCAGCCCGTTGTCACGGGCTGCAGATCGTAAACGCGTCGCGCATCGCCGTTTTTTTCGGCGAATCGATTCAAGTCCCACGGTGGTGGAAATCGGCTTCCTTCCGAGCGAGGTCGACCCTGCCGCGCAATCCGGGCGGCGTGCCGTTCTTCTCGAGAGGCGGCCACGTGGTTCTGCGGTCACCGGGAAAACAATGTCGCGGTTTTGTCCATCGCCAAGAGAAAGGCAATCCCGCCGGGTCGAGAAGAACGGCACGGCGACTGGATTGCGCGGCAACAAGAACGACCTCACCTACCGGGCTTCCCTCAACTCCTTCACGGTGAAGAAGGGGCTCGCCGCGAATGCGATCGACACGAGCGAAAGCACGAAGCTCGCGCGGTAGTTCCCGGTGAAGTCGTGCATCATGCCCGCGGCATAGGAGCCCAACGCCGCGCCGATCGCGTTGGTCGCGAGGATGGTTCCGTATACCGTCGCGTGGCCCTTGCCCGCGAAACGCCTGGCCGCGAGAGCCGAGACCAGCGGGCCGCGCGCGCCCTGGCAAAGGCCGAAGACGATGATGCACGCGCCCAGCAGCGTGGGCGCCGGCCCCCACGACAGGGCGAGGAATAGCGAGATGCCGATCGCCGTACCGACGAAGCTCACCATCGCGGTGCGGCGCGTGCCCATTCGATCGGCGAGCAAGCCGCTCGACATGACGCTCGCCACCGACAGCATGCCCATCACGCCGAAGGCGCTCGCCGCGGTGAGTGGCGCGATGCCGAGGTCGATGAGATAGGAGACGACTTGCACCAGGACCACGTACATTCCCATCGACGTGAAGAAGAAGACACGCACGAGCCCCCAGAAGAGTGGCGTGGTCATGGCGCGCTTGACGGTCCACGGCACGGCGCCCACATCGGCCGCGTGCAGGGCCTCCACGCGCGGATCTCCCACGGCGAAGCGGCGCCACGGGACAACGACGAGCTGCAGGACCGCGGTCGCGAGCACGCACCAGCCGAGCATCCGATACGCGCCGCGCCAGCTGTGCAGGGCCACGAGGTACTGCGCGAGCGGCACGATGATGAGCGCGCCCGCGCCCGCCGCCGAGAACACGATGCCGATCATCGTCGAGAGGCGCCGCTTGTACCAGCGCGCGAGAAGCGCCGCCGCGGGCACCATGCCGAGGAGACCCACGCCGATTCCGACGGCAAGCCCGATCACGAGGTAGAAGCCCCACAGCCGGTCGAGGTACGACGCGGCGAGAAGCGCGGTGCCGGCGATGCCCAATCCCGCCGCGTACACGACGCGCGGGCCGAAGCGGTCGAAGAGCCAGCCGGCCGCGGGCCCGATGAGGCCGCTCACCAGCAGGTATAGCGAGTAGATGCCGGTGAGCTCCGCGCGCGACCAGCCGAACTCGCGCTCGAGCGGGATCACCATGACAGTGAACGCGTCGCCGATGCCACGGCTGAAGATGTTGAAGACGAAGCCGGCGCAGCGCTCGCAGGTCGGGATCGGCCACGAACGAGCTCATGGACTCTTCATGCGGGAATCAAATGGGGCATCATCGCATTTTCACGGCCGTGAGACCCCATGACCTCCCGAAAGTCGTACCTGACACGACTTTTTAAGTCGTACCTGACACCACTTTTTCTCGCCGCGCTGGCGGCGGGGTGCGCGCTGCGCCCGCCGTCGGGCGAGGCGTTCGTGTTCGGCGTGATGGGGGACACGCCGTACAACGACCGCGAGGAAGCGCATCTCGTGAAGATGCTGGAGCGCATGGACGGCGAGCCGCTCGCGTTCATCGTGCACGTGGGTGACATCAAGGCGGGCGGCAACTCGCCGTGCACCGATGCGCTCTTCGAGAAGCGCCGCGCCGAGCTCGACCGCTCGAAGCACGCCATCGTTTACACGCCGGGGGACAACGAGTGGACCGATTGCCGGCGCAAGTCCAACGGCGCCATGGATCCGCTGGAGCGCCTCGCGAAGCTGCGCCAGGTGTTCTTCGCCGACCGCTGGTCGCTCGGCATCGAGCGCATCGAGACGCAGGTGCAGGACGATCGCGCGCCGCCCTGCTCCGCGTATCCCGAGAACCGCGCGTGGACGCGCGGGCGCGTGCGTTTCGTGACGCTCAACATTCCGGGCAGCGACAACAACGTGGGCTTCGACAAGCCTTCCGACGACGAGGCGGCCTGCCGCAACGAGGCGAACCGGCGTTGGCTCGAACGCTTCGTCGCAGACAGCGCGGACGCGGGCACGCGCGCGCTCGTTGTGGCCATCCAGGCGAATCCGTGGCGTACGCAGAAGTCCGTGTACAAGCCGTTCCTCGCGCAGCTCGAGGACGCGGCGCGGCGCCTGAGGAAGCCCGTGCTCTTCGTGCACGGCGACACGCACACCTATCGCGTCGACACGCCCTTCAAGGACGCGAGCGGCGAGCCGGTGCCGAATCTCACGCGGCTGGAGACGTATGGAAGCCCGTTCGTGGGATGGGTGAAGGTGACCGTGGATGCGCAGAGGCCCGACGTATTCCGCTTCGAGCCGAAAACGGAGGCCTTCGTGCCCCCGCGCTAGTGCGCGTGAACTGCGTGGTCTCCGTGCACGTGCCCGTGAGTGAGCTCGTCGCGGGTGGCCGCGCGCACTGCGCTCACCGTCGCCTTGAACCACAGCCGCTCCCCGGCGAGCGGATGGTTGCCGTCGACCACCACGCTTTCCGGAGTGACGTCGGTGATGGTGTAGATGAGCGCCTCTTCCTCGTCGTCGCCCGGCACCCCCTCGAAGCGCATGCCGACCTCGACCACCTCGGGGAAGCGCTCGCGCGGCTCCACGCGCAGCAGCTCCGCGTCGTATTCGCCGAAGGCGTCCACGGGCTCGAGCGTGAGCGCCACCTGGTGGCCGACGTCCTTGCCTTCGAGCGCCGCTTCCACTTTCGGGAAGATGCCGCCGAAGCCGCCGTGCAGATACTCGAGCTGCGCATCCTCGTCTTCGAGCAGCTCGCCGTCGCTCGACTTCAGCTCGTAGTCGAGCTTCACCACCGAGCCGCGTTCAATTGGCATGCGCGAAATCGAGGGATCGGCAGACTTTCAAGACTTCTTCGACGTGCGCGCGCGGGTTCACGTCCTGGAGGATATGGCGCACGAGGCCCTTCTTGTCGATGATGAAGGTGGAGCGCAGCAGGCACGCCTTGGGGTGCCCGTTGACGATCTTGTCCTGGATCACCTGGTAGAGGCGGCACACCTCCTCCTCGGTGTCGGCGAGGAGCTGCACCGACAGGCCGTGTTCGTCGCGAAACGCCTGGTGCGCGAGCACGTCGTCGCGCGAGACGCCGAAGACCACCGTGTCGAGCTTCACGAACTCGCCCTCGCGGTCGCTGAAGCCGATCGCCGTGATGGTGCAGCCGGGCGTGCCGTCCTTCGGATAGAAATAGAGGACGACGTTCTTCTTTCCCCGGTAGCTGGAGAGATCCATCATCTCCATGCTGGCGTCGGGGAGCTGGAATGATGGTGCTGGTTGACCTACGTGTAGCATGGCACCCGCAATCGCTCGACTGTCGAATCGATTCTAATCCATTTTAATGACACGCAAGCTCCCCGCGGGCCTCGATCCGCCGGCCTTCATGCGCCGCCATTGGCAACGCGAGCCGCTGCTCCTTCGCGGTGCGTTTCCCGGGTTCGCGGACCCGCTCGGTGCGCGTGAAGTCCTCGCGCTCGCCGCCTCGGCCGACGTGTCTTCGCGGCTGGTGCGGCATCGCGGCGCGTCCTGGTCCCTCGAGCATGGCCCGTTTTCTCCTTCCCGCTTCAAGCAACTTCCACGCCGGGACTGGACGGTGCTGATTCAGGACGCCAACCACTTCTCCCCCGGAGCCGATGGGCTTCTCGCTTGCTTCGACTTCATCCCGCATGCGCGCATCGACGACGTGATGGTGAGCTATGCCGCTCCGGGCGGAAGTGTCGGCCCGCACGTGGATTCCTACGACGTCTTCCTGTTGCAGGGGCGCGGAAAGCGCCGCTGGCAGATCTCCGGACAGAAGGATCATTCGTTCGTTCCCGGCCTCGACCTGAAGATCCTCGAGCGCTTCGCCCCCGAAGCCGAATGGCTGCTCGAGCCCGGCGACATGCTCTACCTTCCGCCCGGGGTGGCGCATCACGGAGTGGCGGAGACGGAATGCCTTACCTGGTCCATCGGCTTTCGCGCGCCGAGCGACGCGGAGCTCACCGCGGCCTTCCTGGACTTCCTGCGCGATCGCCTGGCGCCGCCCGGGCACTACGCCGATCCCGGTGCCGCGCCCGCGCGCCACCCCGGCGAGGTCCCCGCGGAGGTGGTCGCGCACGCGGGCCGGGCGCTGGAGGCGATCCGCTGGGGGGCGGGCGAGGTGCGCGAGTTCGCCGGGCGCTTTCTCTCCGAGCCGAAAGCGCACGTGTTCTTCACGCCGCCGAGGAAGCCGCTCACGCGCGCGCGTTTCGCACGCGAGGCGGCCCGCCACGGCGTGGCCCTCGATCCGCGCTCGCGCCTCATGTTTTCTGGCACGATGTTCTTCCTGAACGGGGAGGCGGTCGAGGCGCCCGCCCGCGCCCGGGCGATGCTACAGCAGCTCGCCGACGAGCGCAGGCTCGCCGGGCCGGTGAAAGCGCCGGGCGAATTCTGGGACGTGGCGCACGGCTGGTACCTGCAAGGCTTCGCGCACGTGAGGGGAGGCTAGATGAGCGACATGCCCGCGGCACCGCAGTCAGGCAAGGAATCGAGCTATCGCAAGATCTTCGGCACCGCGGAGTCGCTCGCCGCCATCGCCGAGGTGATCGCGGCGGCCGAGACCACCATCCGCATCTTCGACGTCTCGCTCTCCAACCGCGGCTTCAACTCGCCCGCGTGCGCCGATCGACTGCGGGAATTCCTCGTGCGCGGGCGCGCCCATCGATTGCTCATAGCGCTGCACGATACCGCGCTCCTCGAACGCGAGTGCCCGCGCCTGCTCGCCCTGCTGCGCCAGTTCCCGATGTCGATCGAGATCCACCGCACCATCATGGAGGCGCGCGACGCGGCCGATCCGTGCGTGATCGCCGACGACCACAGCGTCTGGCACCAGATGCATTTCGCTCAGCCGCGCGCCATTGTTGCATTGCACTCCCCGGCCGACGCCCTGCCCCTGTGCCAGCGCTTCGACGAGATCTGGGAGCTCTCCGAGCCGGGCGTTTCGGCCAACACCCTCGGGCTTTGATGCAGCGCAGCGAATTTACGTATAATCCGGCGCTGGCAAATGCCACGGGAACCGCTCCCCACGCAGTGCATCCAAGGCACTGCGTACCCTGGAGCGGCCATCGCCGCACATTCGAACAACCACCCGCTGAAGGAATTCGAACAATGAAATCGCCGTACATCCTCGCCGCCCTCCTCGCCTTTGGCGTGGTCGGCTGCACCAAGACCGAAGTCACCCCCGCCCCCACGACCTCGACCAAGGTCGAGGTGAAGCCCGCCGAAGCGCCCACCGCGCCGCCGGCGAGCAGCAGCACCACCACGACCGTCACGACCCCGACGACGCCGCCCCCCAGCACCACCGAGACCACCAAGTCGACCACGGTCACCACGCCGGCCGGCAGCGGCAGCGCCTCGACCACGACCACCGAGACCAAGAAGTAAGCCGTTTCGGCGGGCGCGAAAGAGCCGGCCCCAGGGCCGGCTTTTTGTTGGAGGCAGTAACTCGGAGCGCATACCCCGCTCATCGCCTCATTCGAAGTGGGGGTGAAGCTCGAGCCGGCGCGTTCGTTCCTGGAAGCGGGAGGGAGGTCGCTGCAACCCATTACGCTTGAACTGCCGGCACCTTCTTTACTATCGACCGGCAGTGACGCGCGCCTTGTATGTTCCCTCCGCCGGGGCTATCGCGGTAATTTGCGAGGGCTGGGGTGGAGGGCGGCGTGCGCCTATCTGACTCTTGCGAGTACAGAC
>WNFL01407011.1_pt1 | contig 28087 bp, 26 predicted proteins | sample 5400361 | NCBI WGS metagenome assembly WNFL01 (sample SAMN13153351, study PRJNA577476) | soil metagenome | isolation source: 40 cm soil on Douglas fir-dominated hillslope | place: USA:California | collected 2013-09-17
AGCCGTGATCTGGGTCCGGCGCGTCATGCCCTGGGTGGAGCTCACCGAGCCCCGCAAGCCGTTGCGATCAAGCGACGAGGACAGGGCCGCGTTCAAGGAGACCTTCGAAGAGGGCGCCGAGGCCAGCCAGTTCGTCAAGCGGCCGTTGCTCCGCCGAAGCCTGATCGCGGCGACGGTGCCGGTTGCGATCGCGCCCATCCTCCTGCTCCGCGATCTTGGCCCGCTGCCGCGGAAGAGCCTGGAGCATACGGTCTGGCGCAATGGCTTGCGGCTGCTGAACTACGGCGGGAACACGCCGATCCGGCCAGCCGACTTCGCCTCGCCGGGCGGGATGATCACGGTCGTCCCTGACGGCTACCAGGACAACTTCGACGCCCTGGCCAAGGCGACCTGCATTATCATCAAGTTCGCCCCCAACCAGCTGGATTTCACCAGGGGATCACGCCCGGTGCCCGGCAAGGTGGTGGAGAACTGGACAGTCGATAACATCGTGGCGTATTCGAAGATCTGCACGCACGTCGGCTGCCCTACGGCCTTGTACGAGCAGACGACGCACCACATACTGTGCCCGTGTCACCAGTCGACGTTCGACGCCGTCCGCGGAGCGCAGGTGACCTTCGGCCCGGCTACCAGGGCGCTGCCGCAGCTGCCGATGACCGTGGACGCCGAGGGTTACCTGGTGGCCAGGCACGATTTCACCGAACCGGTGGGCCCGAGTTTCTGGGAGCGGGGGCCGTCATCATGATCGTCGAGAAGGCGCTGGAAGGAACGGGCACCTGGCTGGATGAGAGGTTCCACGGCGCCCGCGGGCTCAGGACCTTCTTCCGCAAGATCTTCCCCGACCACTGGACCTTCCTGCTCGGCGAGATCGCCCTCTACACGTTCGTCATCCTCATCCTGACCGGTACGTTCCTGGCCTTCTTCTTCCAGCCGAGCATGAGCGACGTGGTCTATCACGGCAGTTACGTCAAGCTCGACGGCGTGCACATGAGCCAGGCGTACGCCTCGACCCTGAACATCAGCTTCGACGTGCGCGGCGGGCTGCTGATCCGCCAGATCCACCACTGGGCTGCCGACCTCTTCGTGGCCGCGATCATGGCCCACATGCTACGGATCTTCTTCACCGGCGCCTACCGCAAGCCGCGCGAGGTCAACTGGCTGATAGGCATCGTGATGTTCACCCTCGCGCTGCTCGAAGGCCTCTTCGGCTATTCACTCCCCGACGACCTGCTGTCCGGCGCTGGCCTCCGGATCACCCAGGGGGTGCTGCAGTCGATCCCGGTGGTCGGCACGTACCTGTCGTTCTTCCTGTTCGGCGGGCAGTACCCAGGCAACTCCATCATCCCGCGGATGTACATCCTGCATGTACTGCTGATCCCTGGCTTGTTCGCCGCGCTGATCGGCGCGCATCTGTTCATCATGTTCCATCAGAAGCACACGCAGATGCCGGGCAAGGGCCGGACGAACAGGAACGTCGTCGGCGCGCCGATGTATCCGTACTTCATGGCCAAGACCGGCGCGTTCTTCCTGTTCGTCTTCGCAGCCGTGGCGCTGGCCGGAACCTTCGCGCAGATCAACCCGATCTGGCTCTACGGCCCTTACAACCCGCTGGCGATCTCGGCTGGCTCTCAGCCCGACTTCTACATGGGCTTCCTCGAGGGCGCATTGCGCATCATGCCAGCCTGGGAGTGGGTGATCTTCGGGCACACGTTTGCCTTCAACGTGTTCATCCCTGCCCTCCTGCCGCTCGGGCTCATCTTCACCGCGGCCGCGTTGTGGCCTTTCCTCGAGCAGTGGATCACCGGCGACCGCCGCGAGCACCACGTCACCGACCGGCCACGCAACGCGCCGACCCGCACGGCGCTCGGCATCGCGGCAGTCACCTTCTACGGCGTGCTGTGGGCCGAGGGAGCCAACGACCTGATCGCGAACCAACTGGATATCTCGCTCTACACCGTCACCTGGATCGCCCGGGTCGCCGTGATCGCCGCGCCGATCCTGGCGTATATCATCACCAAGCGAGTCTGCCTCGGCCTGCAGCGTAAGGACCTGCACCTGCTTCAGCACGGTGTGGAGACAGGCATCATCAAGCAGCTGCCGAACGGTGAGTTTATCGAGGAGACCAGGCCACTCGACGAGGAGGCCCTGGCCAAGCTCGCGTTGCCCGAGCGGCTGGAGCTGCCCGGCGGGCCCACTGCCGCCGCCGAGGAGGAAGTACCGCCGCCTGGCCTGCGCGGCGGCGTGGGCCGGGTCAAGGCCAGGCTCAACAAGGTGCTAACTGAGAGCGTGCCGATGAACGGCCACGGCAACGGTCACCGCCCTGACGGACATGGCGCGGATGGCCAGGGCGAGCGCGCGGCCATCTCCGCACCCGACCGTGAGGGCCGTGACCACGAAGGCGGGTCAGACCAGCACGGCTAGCCAGTGACGCTCAGCCGACGCTGTAGGCACGGTTGATCGTCTCCACCGTGCTGTCGCCCTTGATGTCGGTCACCGTGGAGCGCAGCGAGATGAAACCGCTGGCTGGATCGCGCACCTTCGCAACCCACTCGCCGCCGCTCCCCACGAGCCGCGCTCGGTGCCAAGACTTGCCGTCATCGACCGAGACCTCGAGCCTGACGTGCCTGATCTTGAAGGCCGGATAGGGTCGACCACGGAAGACCGTCAGGCGAATCGGCGTGACAGCGCCCGGCTGCGCGTTGTTGCGCATGTCTAGGCCGCCGGGCACGAACCGGGTGATACTGACCGGCACGCCGAAGACGCTATGCAGGTCCCGCCTCGACGCGCCGAAATGCCAGGACAGGCCGATCCGCCTCGAGAGCGGTGCCACGGGCACGGCAGCGCTGGGCGCGACCCGTACCGCTCGGATGGACACGTTGTACCACCCCGGATGCAGGCGCGCACGGAAGTATGCGCCGTTGCATCCCCTGAACCTGGAGGACTTGACCAACCTGCCGTGTGCTCTGAGCGCCACATTGACGTTGGCCGAGCACTCGTTGGCCTTGCCCACGGGATCGCTGAACAGGCCCAACAGCGACACAGTGAGTGGGAGCCCGATGAGGAACCGAGGCAGCACGGCGGGCCCGGGTCCGCGTACCGCCTCGCCGATCACCGTGGTGTAGTGCTTCCGGGCACCGACCTTGGTGATGATCTGAACGGCATCGTCCCCGATACCGTCGATGGTGAACTGAGCAGCCCAGGTTCCGCGGCTTACGAACTGCGAGACCTTACCTGGAATCCCCGACGCGAGCCCGCCAGCCAAACCAACTGGGCAGTGATTGTCGTCCAACGCTTCCGCGACCCAAGCCCCTGACGTTCCCTCCATCGCCCCTGCCTTCGCCGCCAGGGTCAGCTGGGCCAGGTCGGACGGGCGGAACGCAAAGCGCGGTATCGGCGGGACGCCTACTCGGCCGCCCCCGAGATTGAACAGTGTTCCGCTAGCACCGTTCCAGCTACTGCCGTAGGAGAACCACAGGTCCTTCGACCGCGACGGAGCGACGAAGATGTGCTCAGCCGACTCGCCCGCGCTGGCCAGCGGGATCCTCTCGCGAGCGCCGCGGCCGCACAGCGTCGCCCCAGCGACGGAGAGCTGCGCCCCGGACATGAGCAGCGAGACACTGAATTTGTGGCCCCGGCGGGCATCGAGGGTCAGGATCACCCTGCCGGCCGCGCGGACGGTGCGGGCAATCAGCGTCTCGCTTACTTGATGTCCGCCCGACGCAGGCGTGACGATGTCGGCACCGACGATATAGCTGCCCGCCGGAACCCGAATCACGCCGTGAGCATCGCTCTGGTACTCGGCCCCATGGGCGCGCGAGCCAATCGACATCGCGGTGGCCGGAGCCGTCAAGGTCCTTCTGTGACCATTCCGGTCGATCGCCTTGACCACGATAGATGCCGATACATCGTGGCCGCTTCCGCTGGCGAATGCCGGGGTAATCATTGCCGTACCCAACGGGATGACTAGTGCCAGTCCGACGGCGATCTTGGATCTCGTTCTCGGCTCAAATTTCTCAAGCTGCATAACTCAGTTGAGTACCACACAACTGGATGAATACGGAAGCGCCCTCGTTTCGGAATATCTCCGGTCGGGATCTTAGGAGACTGCCGCGCGTTTCCAGAGTGGCTCTGGGATAGCCAGGCCCAGGTCGGTCCCCCACGCGTTGCGATAGGCAACCTCGTGTACCGGACGCCTGGGCGCCACGCCCCAGCGGCCTGCGGGGTAGCCAAGGGAGACGCAGCAGGCCATCTCCCAGCCATGATCGGCCGGCACGCCGAGGATCTGGAAGGCCTCGGCCCGCCGGAAGCTGCCGAGCACGGTCGTCAGCGTTGAGCCGACGCCCTCGGCGCGGGCGGCCAGCTGCGCGCTCCACACCGCTGGAAAGATGGAGCCGCCGCTTGGATCGTTCCTCGCGAAGGCCATCAGGAAGAGCGGCACGTCCTCGAAATGATCGGCAAGGTGCTGCGCCGACGCCTGCACCCGGAGCAACGAACCGCTCGCCGGATCATCAGGCGTCGCCCTAGCCCGGTCGAGCCGCTCGCGGTACCCGGTAGCCCACAGCTGGGTCATGCATTCCCGGTAGAGCGGGCCGAGCTTGGCCTTCACCGCCGGGTCGTCGACCAGGATGAACCGCCAGTTCTGCGAGTTGCCGCCGCTCGGCGCCCTGATCGCGGCGTCCAGTATTCGCGCCTGCACCTCGGCCGGTATCGGATCGGAGCGTACCCGCCGCATTGCCCTGGTCGTATAGAGCGCCTCGTAAACGTCCAACCTGCTCTCCTGACGGGGCTAGGGGTGGCGGGGGTCAGCCTTGGGGGCGGGGGTCAGCCTAGGCGTCGCGGGGGCAGCCCAGGGGGGCCGTGCGCTAGTGCGCGAACAAGCCGCGGTAGTACTCGAAGACGAAGCCGATCACCGAGAACATCAGCGCAAGCGCACCGATGAGGAACAACCACCAGCCGACCGCCATTCCCAGCGCGGCAAGGGCGCCGGCCAGGCCGACGAACAGCGGCCACCAGCTGTGCGGACTGAAGAAGCCCACCTCGCCTGTCCCCTGCTCGACCTCGCCCTCGGTGTCGTCTTCCGGCCTCCTCGGCAGCCGCCGCCCGGTGAACAGCACGTAGAACCCGGTCAGGAACGCCAGCCCGACCGCGAGAGCCAGCGCGGTGCCGCCGGTCGGGTCGTGGGATAGGCCCCAGTAGAAGGCGTCGGCGACGCCGAAGAAGATGGCGCAGCCAAGGAAGAGCCAGCCTTCGACCCTCATGCCGTTACCCCTCCCGTGGTCAGCCTGTTGGCGCGCATCACTGGCCCGCCCCGATCGCCTGGCGTTCCGCCGGGTCGCGGCCAGCCCGGATCTCGGGATGATGCAGGTCGAACGCCGGCCGCTCGGACCTGATCCGCGGGATCGAGGTGAAGTTGTGCCTCGGCGGCGGGCAGGAGGTCGCCCATTCGAGCGAGTTGCTGAAGCCCCATGGATCGTCCTCGACCACTCGCTCGCCGTGCTTCCAGGTCTTGTACACGTTGTAGAAGAAGAACAGGTTGGAAACGCCGAGTATGAAGGCGCCGATGGTGGAGACCTGGTTCAGCGTCGTCGCGAGGTGCGGGAGCAGCGGGTAGTTGGCGGTCCGCCTGGGCTGGCCAATCACGCCGAGCCAGTGCTGCACGAGGAACGTCATGTTGAAGCCGATGAAGACGAACCAGAAGTGCCACTTGCCGAGGGTCTCGTTGAGCATCTTCCCCGTGAACTTCGGCCACCAGAAGTAGAAGCCGCCGAACATGCAGAACACGACCGTGCCGAACAGGACGTAGTGGAAGTGCGCTACGACGAAATAGGAGTCGCTGACCGCGAAGTCGAGCGGCGGTGAGGCCAGGATGACCCCGGTCAGGCCGCCGAACAAGAAGACGATCATGAAGCCGAGTATGAACAGCATCGGCGTCTCGAACGTGAGCTGACCGCGCCAGATAGTGCCCAGCCAGTTGAAGAACTTCACGCCCGTCGGCACGGCGATCAGGTAGGTCATGAACGAGAAGAACGGCAGCAGCACCGCGCCGGTGGTGAACATGTGATGCGCCCACACCGTCATGGACAGGCCAGCGATCGCGATGGTCGCAGCCACGAGGCCTTTGTAGCCGAACAGCGGCTTGCGGCTGAAGACCGGGAGCACCTCGGTGGCGATGCCGAAGAACGGCAGCGCCACGATATAGACCTCGGGATGGCCGAAGAACCAGAACAGATGCTGCCACAGGACCGCGCCGCCGCTCTGCGCGCTGAAGACCTGAGCACCGAACTTGCGGTCGATCTCCAGCACGAGCAGTGCCGCGGCGAGCACAGGGAAGGCGAGCAGCACCAGGACCGAGGTCAGCAGGATGTTCCAGGTGAAGATCGGCATCCGGAACATGGTCATGCCGGGCGCCCGCATGCAGAAGATCGTCGTGACGAAGTTGACGCCGCTCAGGATGGTGCCGAGACCGCTGAGCACCAGGCCCATGATCCACATGTCCCCGCCCAAGCCGGGCGAGAACTGCGCGCTCGTCAGCGGCGAGTAGGCGTACCAGCCGAAGGCTGCCGCGCCGCCCGGCGTCAGGAAGCTGAGCAGCAGGATCAGGCCGCCGAAGGTGAACATGTAGTAGCTGAGCAGGTTCAGCCGAGGGAACGCGACATCAGGGGCGCCGATCTGCAGCGGCATGATCTCGTTCGCGAACCCTACGAACAGCGGAGTAGCGAACAGCAGCAGCATGATCGTGCCGTGCATGGTGAACAGCTCGTTGTACTGCTGGTCGGAGACGATGTGGAGGTCCGGCCCGAGCAGCTGGGTTCGCATGATCAGCGCCATCAGTCCGCCGACCAGGAAGAACCCGAACGAGGTGATCAGGTACAGATGACCGATCACCTTGTGGTCGGTCGATGAGAGCCAGTCGGCGAGAATGGACCCCTTGGCGTAGCCTCCCGGCTCAGTGGCTACCGTCGGCTCGGATGGCTTGACCGCGGTCACTGAGCACCCCCAGAAGCAACCTGCTGGGCCTGCCGAGCGTGGATCCACTGGCGGAACTGAGCAGGCGTAACAATCCTGACCCTGAAGAGCATACGGCTGTGAAACACGCCGCAGAGCTCCGAGCAGCGTCCGATGAAGGTGCCCGTTCTGGTCGGCGTGACCGTGAAGCGGTTCGCGTACCCGGGGATCACGTCCCGCTTGAATTCGAACGGCACGATCCAGAAGGCATGGACGACATCGACCGAGGTGAGGTTGAACTGCACGGTCTCGCCAGTGGGAATGACGAGCAGGGGCAGCTGCGTAACGGGCAAGCCCGGCCGCCACATCTCGCCGGCCTCGGTGACGGGCTGGCCCGCCCGCGTGGAGAACTGCGGGTAGACGAACTGCCAGTTCCACTGTTCGCCGATCACATGGATCTTGACATCGGGCTTGGACGGGTTGGTGCCGATGAAGTTCTCGTCCCTGGCCGTGAAGAAGAACAGGACCCCGACCATGATGAACGGCAGCACCGTGTACAGGATCTCGATCGGCAGGTTATAGCGGACCTGCCGCGGGAGGTGGTCGCCGCGCTTGCGGTGGAAGATGACGGCCCAGAGGATCCCGCCCCAGACGATGATCCCGACGGACCAGGCCGCGATCCAGGAGCCCTGCCACATCGACAGGATGACCTCGCCCTGCTTGGTCACGGGGACGGGCAGGCCCTCCCGCGTGAAGGCGTTGGACTGGCAGCCTGTCGTGACGATCGCCAGCCCGAGCAGCATGGCGGCGCGCGGCGCCCAACGCCTCAGCCGACCAGCGCTTCCCCCCTGACAGGGGGTCGTGCGGATGGGACTCACAGATTGCCTTTCCAGCGGCCGTGTGCCGGCTTCCCGAGCCTGTCCGGAGCCTGTCCTACAGGCTGTCGTGCAAAACAGTACAACGCCCTTACCCCTAGTCGCCCGCGACCCCCGCCAGATCGCCCGGGCCGGCCGCCGTAGGGTCGGACTATGGCGTATTTCGACGCCGCTTCGGCAGAGCCGGTGTCGCCGGCAGCGCGCGAGGCGCTGCTGGCGGCGCTCGACGACGGCTGGGCTGACCCGGTACGGCTGCACAGGGAAGGTCGCAGGGCGAGCCTGCTGCTCGACCAGGCCAGGGAACGAGTGGCGGGGGTGCTCCGCTGCCGGGCTGATGAACTCGCGTTCACCAGCTCAGGCACAGAGGCCGTGCAGCTAGCGGTCCTCGGCGCCGTCAGTGCCCGTCAGTCAGCCAGCCGCGGGCCTGCTCACGTCGTGGTCAGCGCCGTCGAGCACTCGAGCGTGCTCAACGCCGCCGCGCAGGCAGAGCTGACCGGCAGTCAGGTGACGATCGCAGGGGTGGGTGCGGACGGCCGGGTGGACGTCGCCGGGTTCACCGACGCCATCCGCCGGGGCCGGACTGTGCTTGCTTGCCTGCAGTCCGCTAATCACGAGGTGGGCACGATGCAGCCGGTGGAGGAGATCGCCGCTGAGTGCAATGCTGCGGGCGTACCGCTGTTCATCGACGCCGCAGCGTCGGTCGGCCGGGTGGCCCTGCCCGCCGATTGGTCCATGCTCGCGGCGAGCGGGCACAAGTGGGGCGGGCCGCCGGGAGTCGGCGTCATGGTGATCCGCAAGTCGGTCCGCTGGCGGCCGCCCATACCAGCGGGCAATCGCGAGGGACGCCGGGTGCCCGGCTTCCCCAACCTGCCCGCCATCATGTCAGCCGCTGCCGCGCTCGAGGCGTTCGAAGCCGAGCGCGACGAGGCGGACATCGCGCTGCGGCTGCTGACCGGGCAGATCAGGGACCATCTCATGACGAAGGTGCCGGACTGCGTGGTGCACGGCGACCAGGCGTACACGCTCCCCCACATTGTCAGCTTCTCCTGCCTCTACATCGATGGCGAGGCACTGGTGATGGAGCTTGACAAGGCGGGGTTCTCGGTATCTTCAGGCAGCGCCTGCGCGACCGACACCCAGCAGCCGAGCCATGTGCTCGCCGCCATGGGCGCTATCACCCACGGCAACGTCCGGGTCTCGCTGCCGCGCAACACCAAGGGGGAATCGGTAACCAACTTCCTCGGGGTCCTCCCCGGGATCACCAGCCGCCTGCGTGGCAGTACAGGGCGGGCCGAGCAGGCAGGGTAGCGTGTCGCCGCGCCCACGTAACGGATCGAGCCGGATTGGAGGTGAGCAGTTGATCTCCCCGCCCCCTGACCTGCCGGGGACCGCGCAGCAGCCGGCCCTCAGCATCAACGCGCTGGGCAGGAAGTGCCCGCTGCCGATCATCATGCTGGCCGAGCGGATCGGCGAGGTGGCGATCGGCGAGGTGGTGCAGGTGCTGGCCGACGACCCGGCGGCCAAGACGGACGTGCCCGCCTGGTGCGGTCTCAAGTCACATGAATTCGTGGGGGCGGCCGGGATCCCCGACGATGGCGGCTGGGCATTCCTTGTCCGGCGCAGCTACTGATGTACTGATTAGCGTGATGTACTGATACGCGCTGTTTTGATGTTGCGCCGTGGCCATTCCCCTACACTCGCCTCGTGACCCAATCACAGGGCATGCCGCCAACCGGAGGCGCCAGCGGGTATGAGTCCGGTCCGGTGTTCGCAGACCCGTCCGGCCAGCGACGCCGCTTGATGCGCCTGCTCGGGGCAGGATCCAGCGTCCTGCTGGTCGGCGCCCTGATCCTGGCGGGCATCGGGTTGTTCGGCGGCCCCAATACGCCGCTCAGCGTGTTTGGCGCGCACGGCCAGTCGGGCACGGGAGGCGGGAAGCAGTCTGGCGCGCACAGCGCACCTGGCCGGCCCGCGCCGGACTCAGGCAGCAGCTCGCGGCCCGGACAGCACACGTCGCCGACGCGCTCCGGGTCCCCTTCGCATTCGGCCGCCCACTCGCCCACGGCTAGCCCGAGTTCCCCGCCGGCGCCGACCAACAGGGCAAGTAAGACTCCGCCTGGACGCACGAGGACGCCGCACCCCCATCCGTCCTCGTCCTCTTCGCATGGCCGGTAAGCAACCCGCGAGGCAGACCAGGCACCGGGCCACGCGCACACCACGCGGCCACTGGGCGTTCGTTGCCCTCGTGCTGCTCGTGTTCGCGACGGCGCTTGTCGTCGAGGGCTACACGCACGGCGTGCTCGGCGAGTCGCCGCAGACAGCCAACCTGGCCGGCTCGGTCGGTCCCGGCGGCCCGCACAATCTGGTCTACGGTGGACCGGTCATCAATGCGACCGGCAGGCACCCGTACTCCTACCGGATGCCGGCCAAAACCGTGGCCCTGACGTTCGATGACGGACCGGATCCAGTCTGGACCCCGAAGATACTCGCCATCCTCCGGCGCGAGCACGTGCCTGCCACCTTCTTTCTGGTCGGGGCGCATGTTGCGAGCAACCCGTCGCTCGTGCGCGCCGAGCTTGCCGGCGGCGACGAGGTCGGCTCGCACACATACACCCACGCGAACCTGGCGTCGGCTGGCTGGCGGCTGCCCCTCGAGCTCACGCTCACCCAGAATGCACTCGCCGGTGCCGCCGGGATCAGGACGAGGCTGCTGCGGCCGCCATATAGCAGCGTTCCCGACGCGCTGAGAAAGGCGGACTGGCTGGCTTACCGGCAGGCCGCCAAGTTCGGCTATCTGGTGGTCCTGACCAGCACTGATACTAAGGACTGGGCCAGGCCGGGAGTGCGCGACATCGTCACAAACGCGATGCCGCGTGGCGATCGGGGTGCCATCATCATGCTGCACGACTCGGGTGGCAACCGCCGCGAGACCGTGCAGGCCCTGCCCCGGATCATCGACCGGCTCAAGGCTCGCGGCTACCGGTTCGTGACCGTCACCGCCGGGTTGCACCTACCGCCGGCCGACGTACCGGCCACATTGGAGCAGCGCGTGATCGGGACCGCGCTCGTGCTCAGTCAGCAGGCCGCGGATCACACCATCGCCGTGCTCGCCGCCTGCCTGGTGGCCGCCAGCGCGATGCTGATCCTGCGGATCCTGGCGCTCATGATCTTCGCGCGCAGGCACCGACGCCGGATGAAACCGCAGCGCGTACCACGGAACTGGCAGCCTCCTGGCATCTCCGTGGTGATTCCCGCGTTCAATGAGGCGGCCGGGATCGCCGCGACCGTCCGGTCCATGGTGGCCAGCACCTATCCGGGTGAGCTCGAGGTGATCGTCGTGGACGACGGATCCACCGACGACACGGCCGGGATCGTGAGCAGACTGCGCCTGCCGGGCGTCCGCGTTATCCGTCAGGCGAACGCCGGTAAGCCGGCCGCGCTCAACCGCGGAATCGCCGAGTCCTGGTTCGACATTCTCGTCCTTGTCGACGGCGACACGATCTTCACCAGAAACGCCCTCATGCGGCTGGCTCTGCGGATCTGCGATCCGGGCGTCGGAGCGGTGAGCGGTAACACGAAGGTAGCCAACCGCGGCGGGCTGCTCGGCCGCTGGCAGCATCTTGAGTACGTGATGGGCTTCAATCTGGAACGGCGAATGTTCGACATCCTCGGCACGATGCCGACGGTGCCAGGCGCCATCGGCGCCTTCAGGCGAGCGACGCTCAATGATGTGGGCGGCCTCAGCTCGGCCACGCTCGCCGAGGATACCGATCTGACCATGGCGATCTGCCGTTCCGGCTGGCGCGTGGTATATGAGCCGCGAGCTCTCGCCCTGACCGAGGCGCCGAGTTCGCTGCGCCAGCTCTGGCGCCAGCGGTACCGGTGGTGTTACGGGACCATGCAGTCCATGTGGAAGCACAGGCGATCTGTCATCGAGCGCGGACCGTCCGGCCGCTTCGGCCGACGCTGCCTCCTCTACCTGACGTTTTACCAGATCCTGCTGCCGCTGATCGCGCCTGTGGTGGACCTGGCGGCGATCTACGGACTTATCTTCCTCAACCCGGTCAACGTCGCCGCTTTCTGGCTGGCATTCAACGCATTGCAGCTCCTGGCCTGCGGATACGCGCTCAGGCTTGACCGTGAGCGGCTTAGGACGCTGTGGGCGCTGCCGCTGCAACAGGTGGTCTACCGGCAGCTCATGTACCTAGTGACCATTCAGTCCGTCATGACGGCCCTGCTGGGCACCCGGCACCGCTGGCAGGCCATCACCAGGACCGGGGTGTTCGGCGGCCGCGACGATCAGGCGGTCGCACGCCAGCCGCATCCCGGTCTGGTGCGGTAGTGCGTAGCCGAGGAGGGGTTGTCTGTCGGGAAGCCTCAGCCCCGGCTGCCGCGCCTAGATAAAGTTGCTGGCGATGTCGGCCGCAGCCTGGGCACCGTAGGCGGCGGCGAACCTGCTCGTGAAAGACGCAGGCTTGAGCTGATACTCCTGTGTTCCCGTTGTCTCCAGCGCGTGCACGGCGACCAGGTTTCCGACTTGCGCCGCTCGCTCCAGGCTCAGGCCCCAGGAGACAGCCGCGAGGAATCCGGCGCGGAATGCGTCTCCCGCGCCCGTCGGCTCCTTGGGCACCACGCCAGGAACCGCGGGAACCAGGATCGGGGCGTGTCCGGCCCGGTCGACCCTGGCGCCGCGGCCGCCGAGAGTCGTCACAACAATTCCCACCCGGTCGTTGAGGTCGGCAGTCGACCAGCCGGTCTTGTGCTCGGTTAGCGTGGCCTCGTACTCGTTGCAGAACAAGTAGTCGGCGCCCGTCAGCAGCGTGCTGACCTGCTCGCCATCCAGCCTCGCGAGCTGCCACGATGTGTCGGCGGCGAACGGGATCTGACTCTGGACGCACTGCTTGGTGAACGCGAGCATCGCGTCAGGATCGCTGGCACCGATCAGGACAAGTTCTACCAGGCCCGCCAGATCGGACAGGTCAATCTGGTTGTCCTCGGTCATGGCGCCCGGATAGAACGAGGCGATCTGATTCATGTCCGTGTCGGTCGTGCCGATAAACCTGGCCGTATGGTGCTGCGTAGACTCACGGACGCCGCTGGTATCGACACCGTGGGCTTCCAGCCACTCCCGGTAGCCGACGAAGTCGTTCTGGCCCGCCGTGCCAACGAGCAACGGCCGCAGGCCTAGGCAGCCAAGCCCGAAGGCGATGTTCGCCGCCACCCCGCCGCGCCTGATCACGAGCGTGTCGACCAGGAACGACAGCGCGATCTTATCGAGCTTGTCGGGCATCAGCTGCTCAACGAACCGGCCAGGGAACGTCATCAGGTGGTCGGTGGCGATCGATCCGGTCACTGCGATGCGCACGGCGGTCCTTCTGACGACGCGGAACCGCTAGTCGCGCGGGCCGGTACCGGCCTCGCGATCATCCCGGCGGCACGAATGCACGGACTGAGGAAAACACATCCAGGCTACAGGCTGAACCGCCAGCCGAAGAGCGCATCGCCACCAAGTGCCTGGCCGGCGCTTCAATCGGGCGGCCGGCCAGGCTTGCCCTCCGAACGGTCAGGTCAGTGGAAGGAGTCCCCGCAAGCGCACGATCCTGATGCGTTCGGGTTGTCGATGGTGAAACCCTGCTTCTCGATCGTGTCGACGAAGTCGATGGTGGCGCCCGTCAGGTACGGCCCGCTCATCTTGTCGGTGACGACCTGAACGCCGCTGAAGGTGCTGACGATGTCGCCGTCTATCTGCCGCTCGTCGAAATACAGCTGGTAGCGCAGGCCAGAGCAGCCCCCTGGCTGGACCGCGATCCGCAGCCTGAGGTCGTCACGGTCTTCCTGGGCCAGCAGGCTGCTGACCTTGGCGGCCGCAACCTCGGTAACGATGACGCCCTGAGCCACTACGTCGTCCTGAACTGTCATCTGGTTAGCTCCCGTAGTCAAGGGCACCGCGCGCCCAGCGCGGCGTGTCTCCACCACTGCAACGATATGCCCGGCACGCTCATTCCGCCTCCACCGGGCCTTCCGCCACAGGTAAACGGGCGACCAGCTACAAGGGTATCCTAGTGGTATCGTCAGTTCGACGATAAGTCTCGGGAAATGAGGCCCGCCATGTCCACCCCGCTGCTGGTTCTGGGCGCTGGTTCCGATCCGCGCAGCGAGCGCGGGGTCAGCTGCCCAGGCGACCTGCCCCTGCCGTCTGACCCCGCCCTCGTCCGGCGGGCCGAGCGCGCCCGCGCCGAGCTTGGTGACCGGGCGTTCGTGCTGGGCCATCACTACCAGCGGGACGAGGTCATCGCCTTCGCGGACGTCACGGGCGATTCCTTCAAGCTGGCCCGCGAGGCGGCAGCCAGGCCGGAGGCCGAGTACGTGGTCTTCTGCGGCGTGCACTTCATGGCTGAGTCCGCCGACATCCTGACAGCGAACTCGCAGCGGGTTATCCTGCCGGACCTGGCCGCAGGCTGCTCTATGGCGGACATGGCCAGCTACAGCCAGGTTGAGGAGTGCTGGGAGACGCTCGAAGACTTTGGCCTGGCCGACGAGGTCGTTCCCGTCACGTACATGAACTCCTCCGCCGACATCAAGGCCTTCACAGGCCGGCACGGCGGCACCGTCTGCACCTCGTCGAACGCTAAGCGCGCGCTTTCCTGGGCCCTGGGCAAGGGCAGCAAGGTGCTCTTCCTGCCCGACCAGCATCTGGGCCGCAACACGGCGGTGCTGGAACTCGGGATGAGCCTGGACGACTGCGTCGTCTGGAATCCGCACCGCCCGGGTGGCGGCGTCGATCCCGAGGCGCTGCGCAAGGCGACGATGATCCTGTGGCGCGGGCACTGCTCGGTCCATGGCCGCTTCATCGCCGACAACGTCACCGAGGTCCGGCAGCGCATCCCGGGGGTCAACGTCATCGTCCACCCCGAGTGCGTGCACGAGGTCGTGACGGCCGCCGACCAGATCGGCTCAACGGAGAAGATCATCGCGACGATCGAGAAGGCCGCAGCGGGCTCGGCCTGGGCGGTCGGCACCGAACTGAACCTCGTGCAGCGGCTTGCCCAGTCCCACCAGGACAAGACCATCGTCTTCCTGGACAAGACCGTCTGCTACTGCTCCACGATGAACAGGATCGACCTGCCTCATCTGGTCTGGGCGATGGAATCACTGGTGGCCGGCCAGGTCGTGAACCAGATCACCGTCGATCCGCGGACTGCAGCTGAGGCAAGGTCGGCTCTTGACCAGATGCTCGCCCTGCCTTAATTAACCAACCGCAGCAGAACCGTGCCTGCCGGGCACATCAGGAGCCGTGCTCACAGCCCAGGTGCGCCCCAGACAGGGAACCAGCGGCCGAGATCAGGCTCGATCTTCAGGTCATCGCCGAGCACGCCGCGGACCTGGATCTCCGCCGCGTTGTCCCGGCGCTCGCCGGCCTGCGGCGCGAACGGGTAGAAGCTGCCGCGCTTGTACAGGTAGACCAGGCCAAGCCGCCGGTCCGAGCTATCACGGAAGCCGAGGATGGTGCACAGTAGCAGCGGCCCGAAACCGCCGGCCTCCAGCGACGAGTTGACGGCATGCAGATCCGTCACGAGGCCCTCGATGTCCTCCGGGGTGTGCTTACAGACCAGCCACGTGAAGCCGTAGGAATCCGAGGTGATCTCGACCGCGGTCTTGTTCTGCCCCATGCTGAGCAGGTCCTTGACGTCCTTCTCGATGTCGCTGAACGCCCTGCCTTCTGCTGCGCGGAAGCAGACGGACCCGGTGCCCGTCGGCATGAAATCAGTGGCTGCCTGCAACGTGATGGCCGCCGAAGGCAGCGCGAACAGGGCGTCCAGGTTCGGCGGCACCGGCTTGGTTCTGCCGAGCAGCGTGTCGAGCAATCCCACCGTGAGCTACCTCCCTGCGCTGCGGCGAGCCCGGAGCCGGGCGATCCCTTCCATCCGGATTGCCGGGGCTCCCCCGAGGGCCCGCATTAGCTGCTGAGCTGCTTCGAGATCTTGTCGAGTTCGGCCAGTCGCCGCTCAAGCGACGGATGCGTCGAGAACAGGTTCGACAGGCTCAGCTGGCGCCGACCCGACGTGAGTGCCGGGACGAAATAGAACGCGTTCAGCGGCTCAGCGGTCCGCAGGTCCCTGGTCGGGATCCGCGCCATTTCGCTGCTGACCTTGACCAGGGCGCTGGCCAGGGCCGACGGCTGGCCGGTCAGCAGCGCACCTGACCGGTCGGCCGACAGCTCGCGGTACCGGGACAGCAGCCTGATCAGCAGGAAGCTGATCGCGTACACCACGATCCCGATGAGCATCACAATCAGCACGACCGGCAGGGCGTTCTGGTCGTTGCCGCTCCTGCGGTCACGGCCACCACCGCCGAACAGCTCGGAGTAGAAGGCGAACCTGACCAGCAGCGCGGCCATGATGCCGAGGAACGAGGCGATGGTCATGACGGCCACGTCCTTGTGCGCGACGTGCGACATCTCGTGGGACAGCACGCCCTCGAGTTCGTTCGTGTCCAGCCTTCGCATTAGGCCCTGGGTCACGCAGACCACGGCGACCTTGCTGTTGCGGCCGGTCGCGAACGCGTTCGGCATGTCCGTGGGCGCGATCGCGACGCGCGGCTTGGGCATGTCGGCGAGCGCGCACAGCCGGTCGATGACGCCGTGCAGCTCGGCTGCCATCGGCCCGTCCTGCGGGCTGACAAGCTGGGCGCCGGCTGTTCTCAGTGCGATCTTGTCGGACCAGTAGTACGAGCCAAAGGAGATTCCAGCACCGAGCAGCACCGCGATGAAGACGATTCCGCCGCTGCTGACGTTGCTGTACTGCGTCAGCAGCAGCACGATCGCGATAATGAACGCGGTGAACACTAGCCCGATCAGGAACATGGTCACGCCCATCCGCGCGATCAGACCCTTATCGGGCGCATACCGTGTCCGAGCCATCGCCGCCTCCGTTTCGATCAGCGTTTGCCGGAGCGCGCGCGTCGCACCTGCCGCCGCGCGGCCGCTCGATCCCAGGACGTCTCGGGAAGTCGCCTTACCCCATTACATCTCAACGGTGGACATGGTTTGCGCGCTGTCGGCCCGGTGAGCCGCGCGCCGCCAGAGACGGCGTGCGTCGTGCCGCGGGCAGCGCAGGCATCTGCCCTCCTGCCTGCGACTACGCGCCACGGGCCCGCTCCGCGCCCGACGCGCACTTAGCGAAGTCTCAGCCAAGTCTCAGCCAGGGATAAGGCCGCCATCGGCCAGCAGGTCGCGCACCTCGTCAATCGTCGCGTCCTCCCGCGGCAGGATCAGCTCTGACGGCTCGATCGTGTCAGGCGGCAGCTCGACACCTACGGCCCGCGCCTTTGCCAGCAGCGCATGGAGGGACGAGCTGAAGCCAGCCGCGTCGTTTGCCTCGACTGCCTTCTCCAGATCCGAGTCCAGCTTGTTGAGCTCATCGACGGCCGAGTTCTCCAGCTTCAGCTGGCCCTCGCCCATGATCCGGATGATCATCTAGGCACCCCCTGAGCCAGGCTGCTCCTTTTGGAAGCTCGTGCCGCTCGGCTGACCGACCGAGGAGTCGGCCTGGCCTCCGGAGCCGGTGATCTCCTTGGGGGCGCTGCCGCCCGCGAGTTCGGCCTTCATCCGCTCAAGCTCATCGTCGATGCCGTGGGTGGCGCCCACCCGGTCAAGCTCGGCCTGGATGTCATCCGGCGGCGGCCCCAGCGCGTCCGTCAGGGCACCGCTTGCCATCAGCTCGTCGATCGCGCCGGCGCGCGCCTTCATCTGCTCCGTCTTGTCCTCGGCACGCTGGATCGCCAGGCCGACGTCGCTCATCTCCTCCGAGATGCCGGTGAAGGTCTCGTTGATCCTGGTGGTCGCCTCCGCCGCGGTGTAGGTGGCCTTGATGGTCTCCTTCCGCACTCGGAACGCGTCCACCTTGGCCTGCAGCCGCGACGATGCCGCCGTCAGCTTCTCCTCCTCGCCCTGCAAGGACGCATACTGCGTCTGCAGGTCGGTGAGCTGCGACTGAACGCCGGACTTGCGGGACAAGGCTTCGCGGGCCAGATCCTCCCGGCCGGCCGCGAGCGAATCGCGGGCCTGGCGGTCCAGCTTGCCGGTCGTCTGCTGGAGCTGGTTCATCTGCAGCTCGACCCGCTTACGGGACGTGGCCACGTCGGCCACTCCGCGCCGCACCTTCTGAAGCAGCTCAAGCTGCGTCTGGTAGGAGTAATCCAGGGTTTCCCGCGGATCTTCCATCTTGTCAAGCTGCTTATTCGCCTTGGCCCTGAAGATCAGCGAAACCCGCTTCATCACGCCCATAAGCGCGGCCTTCCCCTCATCCTGTCCAACCGCTGCGGCACCGGATGAAGTGCCCTGAAGCAGGCCATCCTGTGCAGCAACGGGAATCCTCGCCAGATGCTGGATTCCCAGCCTATGGCCTCGGGCAACTAACGTCATCACGGCGGCCTTGTCAATGCGGCGTATCTGCGGCGGCAGACCCCTGTAGAGCGTTCTGGGGGGTTCGTCCGCTCGCACCGGTAGGCTGTCAGCGTGTTCCGCAGACGCAACGCGCCCGCTCCCGCCGAGCTTGCGAGTGACCAGGCAGCCGACAGCTCGGGCGAGGCTGTCAGGCAAGTCGGCAAGGGCCGTCCCACGCCTAAGCGCAGCGAGGTCGAACGGCGCAGGAGGCAGCCTTACACAGCGCCGCCGACCGACAAGAAGGCCGCGGCCGCCCAGCAGCGCGAGCGCCGGCGCGCGGAGCAGAAGCGCAGGATGGATGCCATGCGGCGGGGCGAAGAGTGGGCGCTGCCGGCAAAGGACCGCGGTCCGGTCAAGGCCCTCGCGAGAGATTACATCGACTCCCGGCGTGTGATCGTCAGCGAGTACATCCTGTTCGCCGTGTTCGCGCTGATCTTTCTCGTGTTCCTGCTCGGCGCGGCCAAGAGATCCACCGCGGTCCTCTATCTCGAGGTTGGCATCGTGGCCCTGATCGCGCTCGAGGCAGTGTTCCACGCCAGCGTGGTACGGCGTCTTGCCAGGCAGCGCTTGCCCGGCGAGAGCACACGGGGGATCGCCTGGTACGTGGCCAAGCGGAGCATCAGGCTGCGGAGCTCGCGAATACCGCCGGCCCGGGTGGCACGAGGGGACGCGATCTGATGGAGTTCAGGCATCTCGGCCGCAGCGGCCTGAAGGTCAGCGAGATCGCCTACGGCAACTGGATCACGCACGGCTCCCAGGTTGCCGAGGACGCCGCCATGGCGTGTATCGCCACGGCGCTCGATGAAGGCATCACGACCTTCGACACCGCCGATGTCTATGCCGGCACGAAGGCCGAGGACGTGCTCGGCCGCGGGTTGGACGGCGTCCGGCGGGAGTCCGTTGAGATCTGCACGAAGGTCTTCTGGCCGACAGGGCCCGGCGCGAACGACCGAGGCCTGTCCCGCAAGCACATTATCGAGTCGGCCAATGCATCGCTGCGACGGCTGCGGACCGACTATGTCGACCTGTACCAAGCGCACAGGTACGACCACGAGACGCCGCTCGAGGAGACGATGCGGGCCTTCGACGACCTGGTGCGGCAGGGCAAAGCGCTGTACATCGGAGTCTCCGAGTGGCGTGCTGAAGAGATCGCGGCGGCGCTGCGGATCGCCGACCAGATGGGCCTGGACCGGATCGTGTCCAACCAACCGCAGTACAACATGATCTGGCGCGTGATCGAGTCGGAGATCGTCCCGTTGTGCGAAAAGGAAGGGGTCGGCCAGATCGTCTGGTCGCCGATCGCGCAGGGCACACTGACCGGGAAATACCTGCCGGGCGCGGCGCCGCCGGCCGGCTCGCGGGCGACCGATAGCAGCGGCTCGCGTTTCATCGCCGAGTACCTGACCGACGCGATCCTCGGCCGCGTCCGGCAGCTTCGGCCGGTTGCGGAGGAGGCCGGGCTGACCCTGTCGCAATTGGCCGTCGCGTGGACGCTGCAGAACCCGAACGTCACCGCCGCGATCGTCGGCGCGAGCAGGCCCGAGCAGGTGCGCGAGAACGTCAAGGCGTCCGGGGTCAGGCTCGACCCCGCGGTGCTGGCCAGGATCGACGTTATACTCGGTCCCGTGATCGTGCGCGACCCGGCGCAGACCGAGAGCCCAGCCACCCGCCCCTAGCGCCGGCGGCGAGGCCTAGCTATCTTCCGCCGGGTGCAGACTCATCGGGCCGTATTCGCGTCTGCCGTCTTCCATCAGGCTGACCTGATCGACGCCCGAGTCAAGCAGGCTCCGCCACTGCTCGCCCAGCCATGTCTCGGCGTCACCCTGGCTGCCGAACGTCTCCTTCGGCAGGCTGCGGGAGCCAGCCAGGGTTCCGTCCGCCTTCTGGAACTGCCAAGTCCAGGTCATGCCTCCCCACTATGCCAGGCCACCGGGCCACATCAGTCCCGCTAGTCACAGGCCACGGGCAGCTTGACCGTAATCCGACATTGATCTGTAATTCAGCAACCGAACATGCCAAGGCAGCGGCCCGGAACTGTTAAGTTCTATGGGCTAGAGTGTCGCGGCTGATGGCCAGGAACGTCCCGCCAGGATCGGCCCCGGTTAGCAAGGTGGTGGGCTGCATTGACCCGCGTTGTCGTCATTGGTGATCTTATGACCGACACGGTTGCGCATGCGATGCTGCCGCTGGCCAAGAGCAGCGACACGCCGGCGACGGTCACCATGCACGGAGGCGGCTCTGGCGCGAACATCGCCGCCTGGCTGGCGGTGGACGGCGGCGAGGTCGCGTTCGTTGGGCGGCGGGGCGCAGATATCGCAGGCCGCAACAGGGACATGGAACTGATGGGCTACGGGGTTGACGCCAGGCTGGTGATGGACCCGGATCGGCCAACCGGGACGTGCGTGGTCATGGTCACCCACAAGGGCGACCACACGATGCTGTCCGATCCCGGCGCGAACGGTGCCCTCTCCCCCGACGACTTGCCGCAGGACCTGTTCACGCCCGGATGCCATCTGCATGTCTCGGGCTACACGCTGCTGAACACCGGATCACGGCAGGCCACGCTGGCGGCGATCGACATCGCCAGGCGGGCTGGCATGACCATCTCCGTGGATGGCGCGTCCTCCGCGCCGCTGGAGCGGGTGGGCGCCGAGCCGTTCCTGCAGATGACCAATGGCGCTACGTTGCTCTTCGTGAACGCGGATCAGGGCCGGGTGCTGACCGGCCGGAGCGAGCCCGAGCAGGCCGCTCGCGTGCTCAACGCCTGGTACCCGCACGTGGTGATGAAGCTGGGTGCCGACGGAGCGCTGTTCTATGCCAACGGGCGCCCGGATCCCGTGCGGGTGCCGGGGCCGCCGGTGGAGCGGATCGTCGACCGGACCGGCGCTGGTGACGCATTCTGCGCCGGCTTCCTGCCGTCCTGGCTGGATAAGAAGCCGCCAGGCGAGGCGCTGACCAGCGGCTGCCGTCTGGCGGCGAAGGCGATGTCGCTGGTGGGAGCCCGGCCGCTGCTGTAGCCGTCCGGTCCCACTGGCACGGGCCGCTGGCCATACTTAGGCAATGACCGACTACCTCCGTGGCCTGTTCTCCCTTGGCGGCCGCGTCGCCGTTGTCACGGGGGGCAGCTCGGGGATCGGCAAGGCGATGGCCTGCGCTCTTGCCAGGGCTGGTGCCAGCGTCGTGCTCGTCGCCCGCCAGGCAGCCGCACTCGACAAGATCGTTGACGAGATCAGGTCCGCTGGTGGCGCAGCGGGCCGGGTAAGCGCCGACCTCGGCGACCGGGCCGCGACCGGCCGGGCCTGCGAGCTCGCGTGCGCGGTGTTCGGTCAGCCCGACATCCTGATCAACGCGGCCGGAGTGAACATCAGGCCGCCGCTCGCCGAGCTGACGCCGGAGGACTGGGACCGCTCGCTCGAGGTGAATCTCACCGCGCCGTTCCTGCTCGGCCAGCAGTTCGGTCCGGCTATGGCGGCCAGAGGCTGGGGCCGCATCATCAACGTGGCGTCGCAGCAGGCGATCAGGGCCTTCGGCAACAGCGGCGGGTACGGAGCGTCCAAGGGTGGCCTCGTATCGCTGACCAGGTCGCAGGCCGAGGCCTGGTCCGCTTCTGGCGTGTGCTGCAACGCGATCGCGCCCGGCTTCGTGGCCACCACGATGACCAAGCAGGTGGCATCCGATCCGGTCCGCTCCGCCGCGCTCGCCGGGCGCACCATGATCGGGCGGAACGGCCAGCCGGCAGACTTCGAGGGCATTGCCGTCTTCCTGGCCAGCAACGCGAGCAGCTACGTGACCGGCCAGCTGATCTGCGTCGACGGCGGCTTCTCGGCGACCTGAGGCAGATCAGATGGGAGCCGAGTGTGACGGCCCGAGTACTGCTAGTTGGACGACTGCGGCGAGTTGACCGCGATGATGATGATAATCACGAAGATGACCGTCAGCGCGATGCCGACATAGCCGAGGATCAGGCCTGCCAGTGCGAGTCCCGCGCCTTGCTCGTTCCGCTGCCTGATCTGCTTGCGCGCCATGTGGCCAAGCACGATCGCCGGGATTGTGCCAAGCAGCCAGAACCCGACGAACTGCACGATCCCGCAGATCAGTGCGGCGATCGCGAGACCGTTCGTCTTCGGTCCTGGGTATCCGCCGCCTGGCCAGGCGGGCATGCCAGGCTGGTAACCGGGTTGCGGATAGCCGCCGGGCTGCTGAAAGGCAGCTACGTACCCCGGCGAGTAGCCCTGTGGCTGGAAAGTGCTCTGTTCGTATGGTGCCTGGCCCGGGCCCTGCCCGGTCGCCGAATCGACCCGCTGGCCAGGCGGAATCGGGTAGTCGCGCGTCGGAGCCTGGTTGGAATAGCTGCCAGCCGGTCCAGACTCCGCTGCCTGGGCGCGGCCGGCGGGGCTGCTGATGCCCATCGCAGCGGCGATCTCACTCGTTACCCAGCTGCAGGCTTCGGGAGTCAGCGGGGTGCTGGCCGAGAACGACGACGCCGTCAGCCTGATCGCGGTGCTCGGGTCCATGCCCTGTGACACGTGCTCACGCAGGGCGTCGGCCAGGCCGGCCTCCGCGGCCGCGACCAGCAGGTTCTTCTCCCTTGGCGCGTCCGGGAGCAGGTCTTTGAGCAGGTTCGACATCGTTTTTGGACTCGAGAGCACTTGCGCGCCGTGCTCAGGGTCGGTAACGATCGCGTTGAGGGCCGCCCGGGCTTCTGCGGCGTGCTCCCATGGCATCTCAGCCATCCGGCTCCCTTCGCGCAGCCAGCCCGCTGACCGCGCATGAAGACGTCACGAACTCAGGCGATGGCCGATCATTTCGACTCTGCCGAATTGGCGGGGCGCAATTCGGCAATGGGACACACTATCTCGCGCCGGTCGTGCGACGGCCCGGTTTAGCCGCACCGTCGCGGGATCGCGCAGCACCATGATCCCGGACGTTAATACGAATCCGGTCGCCTGTCGGCGTATATGCAGACAGACGACCAGATTCTTGGGCGCCCGAGCTCAGTACCCGCCGCCCCCGCCTACCCCGCCCCCCTGCCTTACTCTGACCGAGCTCGCGACGGCGATTATGGCAATAACCAGGATGATAAACAGCACCAGGCCCGCGTAGCCGAGTATCAGGCCGGCGAGTGCCAGACCGGCACCCTGCTCGCCGGTCTGCCTGATCCGGCTGCGAGCGATGTGGCCAAGGATGATCGCGGGGATGCCGGTTAGGGGACCTGCCATGATCTGGGCCACTCCGCAGATCAGGGCCGCGACCGCTAGTCCGTTCGTCTGCATGCTCGGATAGCCGGTCCCGCCGGTCCACGTTGGCATGCCCTGGTGTCCAGGCTGCGGGTACCCGCCAGGCTGACCGTAGCCACCTGGCTGCGGGTACCCGCCAGGCTGACCGTAGCCACCTGGCTGGGGGTTCCCGCCAGGCTGACCGTAGCCGCCTGGCTGCGGGCCATAACCTCCCGGCTGCTGGCCGTAGTCGCCGGGCTGGCGGCCGATTGTCGGCTGATCGCCGAAAACCCCCGGCTGCCCCTGGTCCGGAGGCTGATTAGGAGAACCCATCGCGTGCCCCTCACCGGCTTAGCCCGGGACACGGCCGCCCGGCTGAACTAATACCGACAGTTGGCGAACCTATCAGCACCAGCCACCATGTCCTAGTTGTCTACGCTGCGACCTGGCCTGTTCGCGCCAAGACGGCGCGCCGGGGCTCCACGTCGTGGCTGGCAGCGACCAGAACACGGCACAATGGCGGTCATGGCACGACGCACCACGACAACTCCGCCGCCCGGCGACTTCGAAGAGAACATCGTCGACATCGATGTCACCGAGGAGATGCGGGGCAGCTTCCTCGAGTACGCCTATTCGGTGATCTACCAGCGGGCGCTCCCTGACGCGCGGGACGGCCTGAAGCCGGTGCAGCGCAGGATCTTGTACCAGATGGCCGAAATGGGCCTACGTCCGGACCGGGCGCACGTCAAGTGCGCCCGCGTGGTCGGCGAGGTGATGGGCCGCCTGCACCCGCACGGCGACTCCGCCATTTACGACGCGCTCGTACGACTCGCCCAGCCGTTCGCGATGCGGCTGCCGCTGATCGACCGCCACGGCAACTTCGGCTCGCTCGACGACGCGCCGGCCGCGATGCGCTACACCGAGGCCAGGCTTTCACCAGCCGCACTGGAAATGACCGCGTCGCTGGACGAGGACACTGTCGACTTCGTCCCGAACTACGACGGCACGGAGAATCAGCCCGAGGTTTTGCCCGCCGGGCTGCCTAACCTGCTTGTCAACGGCGCCGCAGGGATCGCGGTCGGGATGGCGACCAACATGGCGCCGCACAACCTCGGCGAGGTCATCGCCGCCGCGCGACATCTGATCGCGAACCCGGACACGACGCTCGACGAGCTGATGCGGTTCGTGCCAGGTCCTGACCTGCCGACCGGAGGCAAGATCGTCGGCCTGGACGGGATCAGGGAGGCCTACGAGACCGGCCGCGGCATCTTCCGTACCCGCGCCGCCGCCAGGATCGAGCAGATCACGCCGCGCCGCACCGGCATCGTGGTCACCGAGCTTCCCTACGGGGTCGGGCCTGAGAAGGTCGTGGCCAGGATCAAGGACTTGGTCCAGGCCAAGAAGCTGAACGGCATCTCCGACCTGAAGGACCTCACCGACCGGCACCGCGGCCTGCGGCTGGTGATCGAGCTACGCAACGGGTTCCATCCAGAGGCAGTGCTCGAGCAGCTGTACCGGCTGACGCCAATGGAAGACACGTTCGGCATCAACAACGTGGCGCTCGTCGACGGCCAGCCCCGGGTGCTCGGACTGCGCGAGTTGCTGCAGATCTACGTAGACCACAGGCTAGGAGTCGTCAGGCGCCGTACCGAGTTCCGGCGCCGCAAGCGAGCCGACCGGCTGCACCTCGTCGACGGCCTGGTCGTCGCGCTGCTCAACATCGACGAGGTCATACAGGTCATCAGGACCAGCGACGACGCTGCGGCGGCTAAGGAACGGCTGATCGCCGTCTTCGACCTGTCGGCGATCCAGGCGCAGTACATACTCGACACCCCGCTGCGCCGCCTCACCAGGTACGACCGGCTCGAACTCGAGCGCGAGCGGGAGACGCTGCAGGCCGAGATCGCCGAGCTGACCGCGATCCTGGAGTCCGACCAGCGCCTCCGCGAGCTGGTGTCGGCCGAGCTTGGCGCCGTCGCCGAGAAGTTCGGCACTCCGCGGCGGACCGTACTGCTGGAGGGAAGCGGCGCCCAGCGGACCGCAGCGGTCCCGCTGGAGGTGGCCGACGACCCGTGTACTGTCCTGCTATCCTCAGCTGGCCTGCTAGCGCGCACGGCCGTACGTAAGCCAGGCCAGCAAGAGCTGGCCGAAGAAATTCAGGAGGCGCTACCGGACCAGCGGGCAGCCGCCCACGCAGGGCCGGCCAGGGCGCGGGGCCGCTCCGCTGAGCCGCGGTCCGCGCATGACGCGATCGTCTCCGCCGTACCCGCCACAGCCAGGGGAACCATAGGCGTGCTGACCAGCCGCGGCAGGCTCATCCGGCTTGGCGTGCTCGAGCTGCCCGCGCTACCGCCGACGGCCCACGCGCCTGGCCTGTCCGGCGGGGCACCGGTCACCGAGTTCGTCGCCACAGAGCGCGGCGAGAGTGTCGTGGCTATCGTCGCCGCCGACGCCGCGGGCGCCGGGCTGGCTCTCGGCACCGCCAACGGCGTGGTCAAGCGAGTGGCGGCAGCCGATTACCCGCAGAACGCCGCAGAATTCGAAGTGATCTCCCTGAAAGATGGCGACCGCGTCGTCGGTGCCGCGCAACTGGTCAGCGAGGACCAGGACCTGGTCTTCATCACCAGCGATGCTCAGCTGCTCAGGTTCGGCGCCGCAGCCGTCAGGCCGCAGGGCAGGGCCGCAGCTGGCGTGTCCGGCGTCCGGCTCGCCCCGCGTGCGTCGGTCCTCTGGTTCGGAGCGGTGTGGCCGCCCTTTTCGCAGGAAGGTGCGGCGCAGGGTGGCACAGGCGCCCAGGAAGGGCCCGGCGGCCCTGGGGGGCCCGGAGGCGTCAGCATGGCAGGAACGTCCGGGGGCGCCCCGATCGTCGTCACGGTGGCCGGAAGCGCTGGCGCCCTGCCTGGCACGGCCCCGGCCAGCGCCAAGGTGACGCCCTACGCCGACTTCCCGGCAAAGGGCCGGGCGACCGGCGGTGTCCGCTGCCATCGGTTCCTCAAGGGCGAAGACGTCCTGGTGCTCGCCTGGGCCGGCCCTGGGCCCGCCAGGGGCGCAACCGCGGCCGGCACGCCTGTCATCCTGCCGCCGCCCGACGGCCGCCGGGATGGGTCAGGAGAGCGCCTACGGGAGCCGCTCGCGGCGATCGGCGGGGCGGCACAGCCAGCCTGAAGCCACCCGGGCCCGCAGCACACTGCCCGCAGTACGCTGCCTGCAGCACACTGCCAGCCCGCGCTCGGCTGGCTTTCAGCTGTGCCGTCCATTCTCGATAGCGGCGGGCCCGTCAGGGGCCCGCCGCCAGCTTTTCTGGCCGCCTGGTGAAAACCGCCAACTAGGACCTGCGCGGCCGCGATCGCAGCCGCGGAGACGGGCAAGCTCTAGACGACGCGCCAGACCCGCCAGAGTGCGGCCGGGTCTTCGAGCGGATCACCGTGAACCAGCGTGAAATGCGCGGGCCCACCGACCCTCAGGCGCCCGGCATCGGCGTCGCCGAGTACGGCGCCGCCTTGCCAGGTCGCCGATCCGAGCGCCTGCCAGGGCTCGAGCCCGGCCTTGACCAGAGCCTGAACTTCCCAGGCGAGGTGACCCGCACGGACCGAACCGCCGCCGAAGTCGCTGCCAGCCGCTATCGCGACACCGGCATGGAAAGCGATCCTGACGCTGTGCTCGGCCATCTCCAGCCGCTCGGCGATCGCTGACCTGCCCACGTCAGCAGCGAAGCGCTCGATGCTCGTTGTCGAGCCGAACGTCAGCCACGAGTGCATCACCGACAGGGTCGAGACGAGCGTGACCCCGTTCGCGGCCATCACGCCCGCGATGTCCTCGTCGAGCGCGAAGCCATGCTCCAGGGTGTCGACGGCGCTTTCGGCCGCGAGCCTGCAGTTCGGCAGGCCCGACCCGTGCGCGGCCACCGTAGCGCCGCGAGCGTGCACGGCGCTGACCACTTTGCGCACCTCATCAGCCGACCACGGGGCGGTCCCGGCATCGGGGCCGTCGAGGTATAGCTTGACCAGGTCCGCGCCGTCGACGAGCGCCGTCGCCTGGCCCGCTAGGGCCTCGCCATCGCGGTCGCCGTCGAAGATCCCCGCGATGAGGCCGTCATCGACCGCGATCGTCACCGGCTTCCTGAGCACAGGGCTGAGCCCGTCAGCCAGGGCCGCTCCCCGGGTAGAGGACTGTGTGGCCGGTCATGCCGCTCAGGCGTCGATCCTGGTCGGGTCGAGCTCGGCGGCGCCCCCCACGATGAAGTCGCGCCTGGGGGCAACCTCGCTGCCCATCAGCAGTTCGAACATCTCAGCGGCGGCGGCCGCGTCGTCGATCCTGATCCTGCGCAGCGTACGTCGACGCGGATCCATCGTGGTCTCGGCGAGCTGGGAGGCGTCCATCTCCCCCAGCCCCTTGTAGCGCTGCGGTGGGTCCTCGTACTTGGTGCCCTTGCGATCAAGCTCAAGCGTCCTGCGGTGCAGTTCGGCGTCGGTGTAGGTGTAGATGTACCTGTCCTGCCCCTTGCGCGGGTTGGTCAACTTGATCCGGTGCAGCGGCGGGACCGCTGCAAACACCCGGCCGGCCTCCACCATCGGGCGCATGTACCGGTGGAACAGGGTCAGCAGCAG